>JAEEGL013340544.1_pt1 | contig 34741 bp, 27 predicted proteins | sample 9134231 | NCBI WGS metagenome assembly JAEEGL01 (sample SAMN16246548, study PRJNA631951) | gut metagenome | biome: gut microbiome; feature: rumen; material: fiber-attached | host: Bos | place: Iran: Karaj | collected 2018-10
CGGCGGAAGAAATCCGTAACATGAGCGATGAAGATATCCTTGATATGGATTACTTCATGCACGAAGATGATGATTTCTATGATGAGGTAGACTGATAACCAGGTTATTCAGCATACCTCCGCTTTGCGTGGCCCGGTCTTGTCCGGGCCTTTTAATTCAAGATTTCGCCGTAAGGCGAAATTTCCTATTAAATAAAAAAGAGACCAGGCATATGCCCGGTCTCTCTGAAATAATTGCGATTAGTTAGCTGATGTAATTATTGTGAATTCTTCGCCACCAATTGTAGCAACGATAGTCTTTCCGCTAGCAAGATCTAATGTCTGAGCTCTTTCAGCTGTAATCTTAAGATTCTTAGCGCTAGCAATCCAAGTAATTGATGTTCCAATCTGTCCATCTTTGCTTACACCATCAACAGTGATATGCTCAAGAGTTGCATTAGCTGCTGCAGCTTCAATGTGTGCAATATAAACACCACTAGCATTAGGAGTCATACTAATAGCTGTTGGTCCACCTGCTGCCTCAGATGCTGTCTTCAGAGCTGCAAGAGATTCTGCTGTGATTGCTGGATCCTCAGCTGCAAGGATTTCCTTTGCTGCTTCTGAAAGTGCTTCAAATGCTGTTATAGCTGCTTCGATTGCTGCTATTTCTTCCTCAGAACCTGTTACTGAGTCTGCATCAAGAGCGAGAACTGTTGCGTGAGTTGTCTTGAATCCAGCTGCAGCAAGTGCTGCCTGCTGTGCTTCAGAAGGTGTAGGAGCTTCAGGCTCAGCAATATCCTCAGCCTCTGTAAGAGTAACCATACCATGTGTATCAGCTACTGCTCCTTCTGTGCCTTTTTCAACAACTTCATATGTTGGTGTAATACTGATGGCTGTAATGTTTGCATCTGTCCATACAGTATTAGTATTCATTTCACCTTTGAATGTAAATCCAGTAATACTTGTTGTACCGAAGGCTGAAAGTTCAAGTTTATCTGCTACTTCAGACTGTGGAGTATCAAAATCAATGCTCTCTCCATCCTTAAGTGCATATGTAGACTTATCGAGCGCAAATCCAATATTTGCAAAAGCGTCATTGTTGGTTCCTTCAGCAAATACAATACCCTTTGCAGCAGCTGCTGCTGTCATTTTAACGTCAGCGAGATTTGCTGCAGTAGCATTATCTTCGCCAGCTGTTACAGCAAATGCTGTGTCTGAGCCGTCATTGATTGCTGGCTCAGCAGTAGCTGGTACTACATAAAGGAATATCTTATGCTCGCCCGCTTCTGCACCTGTCGCATTAGAATCAGATTTAGCCTGAGCCTTCGCTTCTGCATCAACAAATTCAACATCTGTAGTTTCTCCGTCAGCAACAACTGCATTTGCTGCAAACTTAACAACAATCTTTTTATCTGTTGAAGCCTTATTTGCAATACCATAGCCTAATGAAACAATCTTGTCAGGAGTTGTAACACCGTCGCCTGTTGTTATTGGCAGTCCCTGTGGATTGAAAGCAATTTTAATAGTTGTAGGAACAGTTACAGTATCAAAATTGTATGCGATCATATTACCTGTACCTGTCTCTGATGTAGGTCCTTCTGCAAAAGCTGTTACTGAAGCTGATGCAATAAGAGTTGCGCTGCAAAGAACTGCCATAAACTTCTTGAATACTTTCATTATAAATTTCCTCCTTGAAATTATAATTTTTTTACTTTTTTACTATTATCTTGATAACAAAGCCTGCCGAACTAACCACTTCCTGACTTTCCTCATCCTTTATCAGTGAATAAAGCACTTTAGCTTTATATGTTCCAGGATCCAAGTCTTTATCAAGTGTTATATCCGTAAACTCTGCTCCAACAGGTAGTACCGGAGATGAGTACACTTTTTCCCCTGTGTCATTTAAAGTTACATCAAAGTATATAGGGTACTTATTGTTTGTACTGTTAGCCACATAGGCATCCTTGGATGCTGCAGAACCGTCGGCAAAGGTCCATGTCATTGACATTTTACATTCAAACATGCCTTCTTCGACTTCTTGGCGCATCTCCTCCATGACATTCGCTGCACTGTCTTCATCCAAGACTGCGCGAGCAGATCCGACTACTTCCCTGCTGTTTACTGTGTTACTTGAGTCGGTTCCTTTATCAGAACCGCCTGCGTTTCTCCCTAACAAAAAGGCGATTACAGCCACCAAAATAATGATAATAACCAGAAATGCTGCAATTATGATAAAACCTCTTTTTGCCGATCCAGACTGGCTAATGTTACCTCCATTATTTTCCGACACTTTATTTCCCTCCTTCTTTTGTCCTGGGCGAAACAGGTATTATTCAGTTGTAAAATAGATTTTTGCAAAACGTGTTGTACAGTCTTCCATATCATACTATCTCAAAATGAGATCCAGCACTGTGTCTGATAGGAAGTTGTTTTGCATTTTAGCCGGTGGTTCTCTCACCTCCCTGCTAAGTTCACTTCTTTGATGCTTGATCATATGGTCATAGTTCTTTACCCACATAGGCATCACCCCATTTCCGATATCCTCTTCGCACACGCAACAAGTTTCGCCGTACTTATTATTCGGCAAATCAGTGTATCAACTGGAGTCGTAATCTATATCGGCAAATATATGATTTACTTTATAGCAACTCACAATTTTCTTTTACACCGTTACATTTTGTGCAAAGCTTTAAAAAAGCCCAAAGAAACACATGCACGTTTTTATCATTGTTTGTGCAATGATAATATCAGTTTCGGAATATAGTTCCAATTAAGAGATAATAATAATAGTATTAACAAACCATAAAATAATGCCTATGTCATATACAATCGGTAAAAGAAAATTTCATTGCCACCAATCCTTTAAAACATGGTTGCAGTTGTTGTATAAACATAAGGTATTTATCAAGTATTCATAATGAGTCACAAAATAATATTTCATCAGTCAAATTCTCGCTTTATTGCCTTTATTTCATAATATGGCTGCATTAATCAACAACATATAGCATTTCCACCTTCGCTTTTTCATGTATAATATATGTATATATGTTTCAACTCCTACAATCTTCAAGGTGGACCATTATGAAAAAAGTGTTGGCATTATTTCTTATATGTATTATTTCTTCAGTTCTTTTACTCTCAGGCTGTGGCTCGCTCAATAAAAATGACGACTCCGGCAAGACCATTACTCTCACCAACGTATCCTATGATCCGACAAGAGAACTATATGCTTCATATAACAAACTTTTTATCAATCATTATAAGGAAGAAACAGGTAAAGATGTTGAAATAATCCAGTCTCACGGCGGAAGCGGCGGACAGGCCAGATCTGTTGTAGAAGGCGCTGATGCAGACGTTGTTACTCTAGCTCTTGCACATGACATAACTCTGATTGAAAATGCAGGGCTAATCGATGCCGGATGGCTTGATGAGTTTGAGAGAAATTCCTCTCCATATACATCTACCATTGTATTTCTGGTGCGAAGTGGAAACACGAAGTCCCTGAAAGATTGGGATGATCTGATAAAGGATGGTGTTGAGATAATAACTCCTGATCCCAAGAGTAGCGGCGGTGCCTGTTGGAATTTTCTAGCAGCCTGGGAATTTGCCAGTCAGAAATATGGCGGTGATGAAGGTCAGATAAAAGAATTTATGAAAAAGCTCTATTCAAACGTGACTGTAATGGATTCCGGTGCCCGCGGCGCTACAACTACTTTCGTAGAAAACGGTCAGGGAGATGTTCTGATAGCTTGGGAAAATGAAGCTCTTGCCACCATTTCGGAGTATCCCGATGACTATGAGATTATTTCACCAAGTGTAAGTATACTGGCTCAGCCCAGTGTCGCAATAGTAGATGAAAACGCTAATAAGAATGGCACTCAGGCACTAGCCAAGAACTATTTAGAATATCTTTATTCAGATGAAGCTCAGCAGCTTATCGGCGAATATGGATACAGACCTTCAACTGAATCAATTCTAAACAAGTTTTCCGATAAATTTGATCTTACAATGAACCTTTGCACAATCGATGATTTTGGTGGTTGGAATGCTGCCTATGATAAATTCTTTGTAGATGGTGGTATCTTCGACGAAATATACCAGTGACATAAAAATGAGACATTGTATAAGCGAAAGCCGAAATAAAACAAGACATCGACGAAATATCCCAGGTTTTGGGCTAACTTTGGGAATAACGATAACAATGCTGTCTATTTTTATTCTAATTCCCCTAGCCTCGGTGCTGGTTTATTCGTTGCGCCTAAGTCCGACAACTTTTCTCTCCATTCTTACTGATTCCAAGGTGCTTAATGCATTTGGAACCAGCATCCTCTGCTCATTTATTGCCGCTATCATCAATAGCATATTTGGTCTTATTTTGGCATGGACCCTGGTTCGCTATGAATTCCCCGGAAAAAAAGTAATTGATGGGCTGATAGAGCTTCCTTTTGCACTTCCTACCGCAGTTGCAGGTATTACCCTGTCCAAAATGTATTCCACAACCGGCGAACTGGGCAAACCTCTTGCGACTCTTGGGATAAAAGTATCCTACACTCACATTGGACTAACTTTGGCCCTCGTGTTCATAGGAATTCCTTTTGTCGTTAGAACTGTAGAGCCGGTCCTTGAAAAGCTAAATCGTTCTTACGAAGAAACTGCTTACATCATGGGGGCAGGTCCTTTTACAGCTTTCAGGCGCGTTGTTTTTCCGGAGCTTAAGGGAGCACTGCTTGCAGGATTTGGTTTGGCTCTGGCAAGAGGGATTGGTGAATATGGCAGCGTTATCTACATCTCCGGCAACAGTGCCAAAGAAAAGACGCAGGTTATTTCCTATATAATAATGCAAAAATTAAATTATACAGATTATGAGGGTGCGACTGCAATTGCTCTGGTGATGCTCATTATTTCTTTTGTACTTCTTCTTTTAATAAATGGTGCGCAAATTATAGCTGCAAAAAGATCCTCAGGAACCTACGAGATTGCTCAGGAAACAGCCTCAGAAGCTCTTCCCATTTCTCGTTTTGCCAGGAATACAAACATAGCAATCAGTTTCTTATTTGTTATTATTATGCTGATCCTGCCATTATTTTCTGTTATCAGAAACTCGCTCTCGAAGGGGCTTAGTTTTTATATAAGCACGCTTTCCACTGGGACAGTTTTATCTGCACTAAAAGTAACACTGATAGCTACAGTGTTAGCACTTATTGTTAATACCTTCTTTGGGATCGTAGCATCTTTTGCCCTTACAAGGTTTAATTTCAGAGGAAAACACATCTTAGGTGCTCTTATAGACATTCCATTTTCTATATCTCCGGTTATTGCCGGCTTATCCTTTATCATGATGTTCGGGCGTCTGGGCTGGGCATACCCTATACTGGAAGGTATAAATAAGAATCTTGGCACCAACTTCAAGATTGTTTTTGCGATTCCCGGTGTTGTTCTCGCCACAATATTTGTCACCTTTCCATTCATTTCAAGAGAACTGATCCCTGTTCTGAATTCTGTCGGAACTGAGGAAGAAGAAGCTGCTGCCGCCATGGGAGCCAAAGGATTCACCATTTTCAGAAAAGTGACCTTTCCACATATCAAATGGTCTCTTATATATGGCATGATATTATGTGCTTCAAGAGCACTCGGAGAATTCGGTGCAGTTAATGCACTTTCCAAGACAAGGGGAAAGACCTTTACTCTCCCGCTTGAGATAGATGCATTCTACATGGCTGGTGATTCTGACTCGATAACTGCAGCATTCGCAGTTTCATCGATTCTGGTTATCATCGCAGTAGTGGTGCTTATATTGAGAAGTTTTTTTGAGAAAAAAGAAACACTCAGATAACAAAATATCCATCGTCGCCATAGGTGTAGGACGCGCTTGTGGCGGCGTTTTTATCTATCTTCATGAGAGCTTCGTTGCGCAGTAAATACGCTTTCGCATCATCAAATGCAAGAAGCCTGTATACAATGACATTCATTTCATCTCCTATATGTATAGGCCTTCTCTCAAGTGATCTATGAGAAGTCAGGATAACTCCGTTTACATCCAAACTCACTTCCAGGAAATTCCCCCTGAAAACAATATCTTTTATCACAGCTCTTTCAGATAATGGAAGCAGATCCTTGAATCTTGGATTATCACTCTTAAAAGCTTCGATGAATTCCGGCCTTATGACTGCACCATTATATTTACCCTTCTCAAAGCCTGGTATCCTGTAATAGTCAGTTATGACCGTTCCATTTCCTATGAATTTTGCAATAAAAGGAGTCTGCGGATTCTTGTAAATTTCTGACGGCGTTCCCGTCTGCTCTACTTTTCCCTCATTGGTTACAACAATCTGATCTGCCACCTCTACAGCTTCATCCTGATCATGAGTGACAAAAATGCTGGTAATTCCAACTTTATAGATCATCTGCCTGAGCCACTGTCGCAGTTCTTTTCGCACCTTGGTATCGATGGCGGCAAATGGTTCATCAAGTAGCAGAAGTGACGGATTCGGTGCAAGAGCTCTGGCAAATGCTACTCTCTGTCTCTGACCACCGGAAAGCTGATTGGGATAACGTTTTTCCAGGCCTTTAAGTCCGGTAAGTTCGATAAGTTCGTTGACTCTTGCATCAATCTCAATCTTGCTCTTTTTCTGAATATCGAGGCCAAAAGCAATATTCTCGTAAACCGTCATGTGTCTGAATAGAGCATAACTCTGAAAAACAAATCCAATTCCTCTTTCTGCAGGTGACAGATCATTCACGCATTTTCCATCTATCCACACTTCGCCTGATGTGGGGATCTCCAGACCCGCTATTATTCTGAGGATCGTAGTTTTGCCGCTTCCGCTGGGACCAAGTAGCGCTGTCAGACTGCCCTTTTCTACTGTAAAACTGACATCCCTGTTGGCTGTAAAACCTACATATTCCTTACTTATGCCCTTTAGCTCAACGTAACCCATTTTCTTCCCTTTTTCATGAATATCATAAATACATGCATTATCACTATCGATTTAGATCAAGCTTTTTAATAATCTCATTCACACACTCTTCAACACTCATACTATCCGTTCTTACAGTTATGTCCGGACTTTGTGGAATTTCGTATGGGCTTGTAATTCCGGTAAAGTTTGGAATCTGATGTTCTCTAGCTCTCTTGTAAAGGCCTTTAACATCCCTTTTTTCGCACTCTTCAAGTGGAGTGTTTACATAGACTTCAATAAAGCTGTCTTCTCCAATGATACTCCTTGCATTCTGTCTGTCACTTTCATAAGGCGAAATAAATGCAGTTATCACTATAAGTCCTGCATCATTCATGAGCTTAGAAACTTCTGCTACACGTCTTATGTTTTCTATTCTGTCCTCTGGCTCAAACCCCAGATTGTTATTTAGCCCCAACCTGACATTATCTCCATCAAGGAGCATTGTATAATGGCCTTCAGAAAAGAGTCTCTTTTCCAGCGCATTTGCAACCGTGGACTTTCCAGAGCCTGACAAACCTGTAAACCAGATAGTTAATGGCTTCTGATTCATTCTCTCCGCTCTTGAATTTCTCGATACATCAGTCTGCTGCCAGGTGAGATTATCATTTCTTCTAAGAGAATGCTTTATTATGCCGCATCCAGAGGTCATATTGGTTATCCTGTCAATCAGAATAAGGCTTCCCAGTTCCTGTAATTTATTAAATGAAGCAAAAACAAGAGGCTGCACAGCGTTAATATCACAGACTGCTATTTCATTCTTGTACAGCTTGGTTGCAGCTATTTTTTCTCCAGTGTTAACATCAATCTTGTACTTAATTTTCATAACTGATGCAGGGATTGTTCTGGTTCCTATTCTCAGTAGGTAATTCTTCCCCTGAAATAATGGCACATCATCCATCCACAGAATCTGTGCTGTAAAGAGTCTTGATACGTTAAGTTTTTCTTCCTCAGTAGCTGAAGCATTTGCTATTACACAGCCTCTGGAAACATCAATTTCTTTATCAAGAGATATAGTTACAGCATCTCCCTTACAGGCTTCTTCCTTTTCCCTGTCCGTTACAAGTATCTGCTGAACCCCGGCTTTTTCACCACTTGGAAGAACTGTAATAACATCACCTTTACGAACACTTCCAGATTCAATGTTTCCCTGAAATCCTCTAAAGTTCTGATTTGGCCTGCACACTCTCTGAACAGGCATGACAAATAAGTCTACGTCTTCTGTAGTTGATACATCAACTTCCTCAAGATATGTCAAAAGAGCTGGTCCTTTGTACCACGCCATGTTCTCAGACTTAAACGTTACATTGTCACCTTCAGTTGCTGAAACAGGAATTATCTGTACATTCTCAAGGTCAAGTTCAACTGCAAGCTTTTTAATTTCTTTTTCTATCTTATGAAACTCCTCTTGTCTGTAACCCAAAAGATCCATCTTATTAACTGCAAATACAAAAAACCTGATTCCCATAAGGGCACAGATTCGGGCATGGCGTCTTGTTTGAACAAGAATTCCCTGAGAAGCATCAATTAGTATTACAGCAAGTTGGGCAAAAGAAGCACCGACAGCCATGTTTCTGGTGTATTCTTCATGGCCAGGAGTATCAGCTACAATAAAGCTTCTTTTTTCGGTTGTAAAATATCTATAAGCAACATCTATAGTTATGCCCTGCTCTCGCTCGGCCATTAGGCCATCCAGCAAAAGAGAATAATCTATATTTCCGCCTCTGCTACCAACCTTGCTATCAAGTTCGAGCGCTCTCTTCTGATCAGCAAATATAAGCTTGGCATCATATAGCATATGTCCTATGAGTGTTGATTTACCATCATCAACACTTCCGCAGGTTATGAATTTCAAAAGGTCATTCATGCATATTACCTCTTAACTATGTCGTAAATCATCCCAACATTTTAAACTTAAAAATATCCTTCTCTTTTCCTTTTTTCCATGCTTCCTGAACCACCGTCTTTATCAATAACTCTGCTAGTTCTTTCTGAATTTACAGCGCCTAATGTTTCTTTGATAATAGCATCCAATGTATCAGCTGTTGACTCTATGCCCCCGGTAAGTGGATAACACCCAAGAGTTCTAAATCTGACGCTAACTTTTTTTACCTCTTCTCCAGGCAGTAGTTTCATTCTGTCATCATCAACCATTATTATGTTTCCATCTCTGTATACAACAGGTCTTTCTTTTGCAAAATAGAGAGGAACTATTTCTATGTTTTCTCTTTTTATATACTGCCAGATATCTTTTTCAGTCCAATTTGAAAGCGGAAAAACTCTGATACTTTCTCCCTTATTAATGTGGGTATTATAAAGATTCCACAGCTCCGGTCTCTGGTTTTTGGGATCCCAGGCCTGCTCAGTATTTCTAAAGGAAAATATTCTCTCTTTTGCTCTGGATTTTTCTTCATCTCGCCTTCCACCACCAAATGCTGCTGTAAATCCATATTTATTTAAAGCTTGTTTGAGAGCCTCTGTTTTCATGATATCCGTATAGGCAGCTCCGTGATCAAAAGGATTAATGCCCTGTTTAACGCCTTCTTCATTAGTATAAACAAGCATTTCTATTCCATACTTTTGGGCTACCTTATCACGAAACTCAATCATTTCATGAAATTTCCAAGTTGTATCTATGTGTAAAAAGGGGAATGGCGGCTTCTCTGGAAAAAAAGCCTTAAGAGCTAGGTGAAGCATCACAGAACTATCTTTTCCTATAGAATATAACATCACAGGCTTTTCGCATTCTGCAGCAACTTCACGCATAATGTAGATTGCTTCTGCCTCTAAACGGTCCAAGTGATTCTGTGTATTTGACATTTTTCACCTCATTTTATGATTAATGAAATTATTATTTATATTATGTCAGAGGTATTATACTTATAAATAAATTATACATAGTGTATTTTCATGCGTCAAACCGACCATAAATAAACAATGCGGCTGCCAGCATTATGCTTGCAGCCGCAAAAATCCATCACAACAGATTGTAAATGGTACATTGCCCTTAAAGAAATCTTAAGAATTAGATTCTCACTCTATCTCCATTTCCTTCATAACTCTGGCAAATTCTGTCTGGTAGAATTTGCTGTCCTCCTGGTGCTTAGCAGCTGCTGCAATGATCTTATCTTTGGTCAGTATTTCACTGGACACAAACTTCAGATTGTCTGCTGCCTTCTGGGACTTTAATACAATCTGCTGTGAGCAGGGGCCCACCAGCAGAAGCTTCATGGCTTCTTCATCAGATAAGAAGCCACTTGTAATTATGCCAAAGGTCTCATAAATAGTGTCATTGGCAATAGGGCCAATGATCAGATCGTAATCGCTGTAAAGATCCGGCATCATCCTTCGGTTGGAAAAGATATATCTAAACCACTCACTGTCTCTCTTAAACTCTTTTACCTTAAGAGTACTATCATCAAGTTCATAGTGGTTGACTATAATATCACAACCATCCTGTTCTCTTGCCCATCTGTGCGCAAAATTCACATCGTCAGTTGTATAAAAACCCTGTCCGAAATCAGCATTCTTCCTGCCATAGTGAACATCGGGTTTCTCTATGATATTGTAGCCTGTATGAAAAAGACTGATCATTTCTTTTCCTCGCTTTCAGATAAGCTGCGCCAGTTCTAGTCACTCTGCAGGTGTATCAGTACTTCTCCCATGCAGTATAGATATATGCAGGATTCTCGTAGTTTTCATCTGTCTCAAAGAGGAATATACAGTCGTCGCGTCTTGCAATGATGTAGTATTTGAACTCCTCAGTTCCGTCTTCATAAACTGTCTCTGGATACTTCATAAACATCTTGTTGCCCTTAATATACTCAACATTGGAACCAAGTGCAGTGAATCTGTATCCATTTGTGTTCCCATCAAAAATACTGTACTCTCTGCTATTATCAAATTCCTGTATGATGCTCAGGGTTCCGTCCAGTCCGTCAGATGATTTCTTATAAGTATATTCGCCACAGAACTCGTCCATGGCATCATAAAATGTGTCGGTTCCGTCGTAGGCTATCTTGGGGCTGTCATCTTCTGTGTCAAATTCATGGGAAGCCAGAATCTCACCGTATTCTACTTTAGTAGGAGAATTCATGATTTCTTTCATGAGTTTCTCATACTCATCCATCGTGATCTTCTGTCCTCTATAGGTGAAATCACTGTCTGAATTATAATAATCAAACTCGGCATCCCAGTATTCTGCTGACAGGTTAAAAGAATCTACTTTCTCCCCATCCTGGTTGTAGCAGTCAAATAAATATATCTTACGTCCGCCATGGGATACATCCCTATGGAAAATGTACATTTTTCCGTCATACTCGACATGTCCAAGTTCGCCTGCGGTTCCCTCTCCCTCAGCAAGTACATAATACTCGCCATTTCTCTCATCAATATACATTCCGCCATAAGGGCCGTTCAGGATGAGTTCATACTTGCCATCATTATCAAGATCTACTCTTTCATCACTAACGCTGTAACTCTCCCAGTCGTCAGCATCATGAGGGAGCTTATTGTACCATACTTCATATTCATTTCCCTCGTAATTACCTAACGCACTTTTTGTGCCATCAAGAAACTCTTTATATTCTCCAAGGTCATTCTGCTCTCCATCTGAGGCCAGATCATCTGAAGCTGCCTTATCTGCAGCATCTGAATCAGCGGTATTTGCTGATGCTCCAGGACTTTTCTCCCAGGAAGCTCCGCTTGCAGCTTCATCCCCTCCATTCTGTAAAAAACTACAACCTGTTAAACTCACAATAAGTCCAAGACTACATATTAATAAACGATATTTTCTCATAAAACTCCTTTTATTCTACCAGGGCTTATAGCTTCCGCCTTTTCCTCCTATTCCTGCAGCATCCTCGCCATCTCCCTGGCTGCCATACTTATCCAGAAAGTCCTGATCCTGCTTGCGCTCTTCAAGGGCATCCTTCTTATTCCTGTCAAGCTTATCCTTTTGTCTCTTTTCTTTTTCGGTCTGATTGTTTGACTTATCACTGTCATCAGAGTTCTCCCCATCGTCCTTATCTTCTTCATCCTGATTCGGGTCATTCTGAGAGTCATCACCATTCGGATTTTGTAGCTGCTCAAGCATTCTGTCGATATCTTCCTTGAGCTGCTGGGCATCGTCATCTCTATGCCCCGCTCCATTCTCCGTAGCCCACTTATTGGTCAAAAGGATATCCCTTGCTTTATACAGGATTACCTGCGCAGAGTCAAGGCTGTCCTGAGTCGTAAGATTATCAAAATCGATACTATAACACATTGAAAGCGCTAGATTGATCCTGATATCACACTCTTTTTGTCCCACAGGATAAAGAGATAACGCCCTTGAATAGTAACCTATCGCACTGTTATAATCCTCTTTTTCAAAGGCAACATTTCCAAGATTGTAATATGGCAGGTAGCTCTCCGGCACATTAAGTGTCAGAAGGCCCTCTTCCTTGGCTGGCTGATAATTCCCCTTTGCATATGAAACTACAAATGAGTGATTGACCAGGATCCGGCCAAATAGTATTCCGGAAGCAATAGCAAGCGCTAGAAAAAGCGCCAGCAAACCATATATTTTTACAGGAATTTTCTTAAAATCCATATCATGATCCTTCCCACTAATTATATCAAAACCGACATTAAGAATTGCCTATACAGGTAATTCCTCTTACAGTCTTCCTTTCCTGATAAACACAATAGTTTCAGCCAGGAGCATCATCGCCAGGAGAGCTGCAAAGTAGTAATAAGTATCAATGTATCTCTCAGCGCCATCTCCTTTTTCCACAACTGTAGTACTCTGCTCCTTGATGATCTCAAGCACTCCGGAAAGAGCAGCATTCCCACTGTTCATGTTCAGATATTTAATATTCATCTCATCAGCAATGCGCTTAAGGTTCTCTTCATCAATTCTGGAAATGGCATCGTCATGAGTATCATAATCATAGACATAGTTGTGATTCTCCTTCATCTTGCCACCTGCCTCCGAACCATAGCCAAGAACCGCTCCGGAGTCAATGTACTGTGCAAATTCCGAGTAGGACATCTCCATATTTGAGTTAGTCACTTCTCCATCGCTTATAAAAAAAACTATCGTCTTGCGGTTCTCTTTCTTATTGGAAGACTGTAAAAGCGCCTCCATATCCTTGTAAGGAGTTGCCAGGTTAGATCCGGATGAATAGTAAGTTTCAGGCGTTGCCATAATATCGACCATATCGGAAATATACTTAAGGTCCTGGGTAAAAGGTGAAAGCACATGGGCTGTATCATCAAAGGTCACAAGGCCAAAGTTACTGCCTGCTAGATCAGACAGGATGTAGTTAACATCTGCCTTGACTCCCTCCATTCTCTCGTTCTTACCATTGTAATCAAGAGCCCACATACTAAGGGTTCCGTCTATTACAAACAAAACGTCCAGGTTCTTGGTAGAAAACTCATAATCTGTCCTGATCGTCACAGGTCTAAGGCCGATGACCAGAACGAGAATATAGATAACAGCCATTCTCCCTATGGAGAAAAGCTTTTCTAATATAGTTGTCTTATTTCTGACTATAATGTATACAGTCAGCGCCATAAAGGCTACAAACACCAGCAGCATAAGGCCCGGTGGTAAAATAGGTTTAAATTTCATTTCTGCAACACCAATCCTGCCGCACAGGTAAATGCGAGGCATAAAAATAAAGCAACGAAAGCATTCTGAGGCATATCCTGAGTTTCTCTGGTCATTACCATATTTACCATCATGACCTTCTGTTTCTGAATATCCTGAACTATAGCAGATACCGGCAGCTCAGGAGTTCTCACATAGAGAAGTCCCCCGGTTTTATTAACGGCTCTTTCAAGCTCGTTTTTGCAGGAATCATAGTCATAATTTTCAGGATCATAGAAAGCTTCCCTTGATGGAAAAATACTAAATACTGTAACCTTCTTGTTCTTGCAATACTCTGCAGCTTCCTTGAGATTCATGATCTGACTGCCAAAAGAATTGAGCTCATTGTCAGTACACATTATGATGACTCTTGTACGCTCCGTGTCCTCTATATAAGGAAAAGAATAGAGCGCAGTGCCAAGTCCTTCACCTATAAGTGATGATCCTCTGCTGGAATTATTAAGAAGTGTTCCCGCGTCGTAGTACTCAAGCTTCTCTCTGAGCTCTTCGTATCTCTTCTGGACTTCTGAAGGGTACATATAATACTCATAGCCATATACATCGTAAATCTCCGTATACAGCTCTTTTTGCATTATAAAGTACTCACTAAGATCATCGAGTTTCTGAGCCACATAGTCATAATCATCCGTAAGAGGCACGTAGGTAACGGTAGATGTATTAAAGATATTGATCCCGATCCTGTCACCTGCAAGTCCCTTGACAACGCCCTTTAGGTAATCTGTCAGCTCTCCATTTAAGTCATACAGTGAATAAGAAACGTCCATGCAGATGATGATATCTCTTTTCTTAACGCCTGTGTAAACGTCCTGATTCTGATAAGGCCTTGCCACCAGTAAAAGAGCTGACACAAAGCCCCCTATCATCCCAATTGCCAGAACTCCTCTTAAAATGTTGTACTTAAGGCTTAATGCTTTATATAATTTAGTTGATTTAAGAAGTGATGTGTTGGATACTCTGGTCCCGGACACATATCTATCCTTACCATTTAGTCTAGAGAAAACAGAAACGGCAATACCTATGCCTGCTGCCAGTATTCCAACAACGATCACCCATTTATTCATCAGCTCCATGCTCTGACCACCCCTAAAGCTTTATTACAGGAGCTCATAAAGTCTTTATCCCTTGACCTCTCATCCTCGGCAAATTCAGGAATATAATACTCCTCCATGAGTCTGTCCAGTTGCCTTATCCCGAAAGCTTTGATCTCACTTTTTGTGTAGTTCTCCACATTTAAACCTGTCGCTTCATGCACAAAGCCCCTGATTTGAAGGCTGAGTCTCTGATAAGCAGCTCTTTTGTCTATCTGTCTGTTTGCATAGGTCGCTGCAAGGCGCTCCATCTGCTCCGTATAATCATTTTTTATTTCATAAAGTTTTCTTGGCGGCGGAACATGGATAGCAGGATTCTTTTTCCTGATAAATCCCTCTATCTTAAGTAGTTTTCTGATCACATAAACCAAAATAGCGATGCATGCCGCAGCCAGCAAAATAGCTATCAAAACCACCCACCAGTAGTATTCAAAGGGCGGCTGTAATGAAACCGTAGTAACCATGTCTGTACCTTTCAAGTAAATCTATAGTAGCGTCAATGATCTGACTCTCAGTGCTGATGCAGGTGAGCCCAACTCTGTTTTGCTTGCACAGCTCAGAGGCTCTCTGCAGAATCTCCTGACGGATCCGCAGCTCTTCCTCATGAAGCTTCTTATTATGGGAAAAGAAAAATCTCTCATACAAAGATAAGTCAGAATCATAGGTGATGTCGCCCGTCAGCATGGAATCTTCTATGTTGATGATCATAAGATCATGATCTGCGGTTATTCCGCGTAGCATGTTCCCATCAAGGTTATTTAGTCCATCCATATCAGTGATAAGGAAAATTATCATTTTCTTGTGGACAGTGCTCATGACTTCGCTAAGTACATCAGATAAAGAAGTCTGATGATCAAGAGTTATCTTTTTTTCCAGATCATAGATGAGCTTCTCCATATGCTCGGGGCCGGATCTGAAAAGACTGATCATTGACTTATTTCCATCAGGATAAGACAAGGCATAATCTGCCCCATTTCTTCCCGTTATATAAGCTATTGTTCCAAAGGTCATAAGAGCGAGTTCTCTTTTGGCATCTCCACCCTTTGCATCTCCCAGCATCTTGGTTCCGCAGTCAACAACGAACATTACGTTATGTCTTCTGTCTGTCATATATCTGCGGACCAGTATGTCTCCCATTCTGGATGAGGATTTCCAGTCGATGTCATGGACATCATCGCCAAAGGTGTAGGTCTTGAGGTCATCAAATTCCATGCTCCTGCCGCGGTGGATCGAATGGAAGTCACCATCAAGAATATTGGAGGTTTTCCTGTTGGTATAAAGAGATACTGCTCTTCTTATCCTCGATAAATACTCGTAATCTAGTTTCATCTTATTATCCCTGAAGCATCAGATTAATATACATATTCAATTCTGATGATGTTCATATATACTAAATGTTTATATTCCTAGCTTCCTCTAATACTTAAGGTGTCTTGACTGCGTTTACGATACCGTCGATTACCTGCTCAACAGAAACATTATCGGCAACAGCTGAGTAATTAAGGCCGATTCTGTGTCTGAGAACCTGATGACTTACTGCCTTGACATCATCAGGTACAACGTAGGTTCTTCCCTGAATAAGAGCAACCGCCTTGGCCATTTTGAGGAAAGCAATTGAAGCACGCGGGCTACATCCGATCCTTACGTACTTGCCAACTTCACAGCCCGGAATCTGTCCTGCACGTCTGCTGGCAACTACGATACTGGATATATACCACTTGATTGCCTCATCAACATATACTTTCTCGCAGATGTCCTGAACTTTATCAACATCGTTAATTGTAAGAACAGGTGGCTCTACTCTGTTAATTGCACCGCTCTCCATCCTGTTCAGGATTTCAACTTCTTCTGATGCAAGAGGATATGTAATAACCTCTTTTATCAAAAATCTGTCTGTCTGCGCCTCAGAAAGAGGATAAGTTCCTTCCTGTTCGATTGGGTTCTGAGTTGCGATTACAGTAAAGATATCCTCAGGCATTCTATAAGTCTTGCCACCTATTGTAACCTGCTTCTCCTGCATAGCTTCCAGCATAGCTGACTGTGTCTTGGCACTTGAACGATTGACCTCATCAAGTAGCACGAAATTAGCAAATACAGGTCCAAGAATTGTCTCAAACTTGCCATTTGCCTGATTATAGATCTGCGTTCCTATAATATCTCCAGGTAAAAGATCCGGTGTGCACTGAATTCTTGCAAACTTGCCGTCTACCGCATCTGATATAGCCTTAGCTGCTGTTGTCTTGGCAAGTCCGGGAACTGACTCTATAAGGATATGTCCGTCAGCTATAATTGCGCCTATTAAGGAAAACTTGAGCTGCTGCTGTCCAACAACCTTGGCATCATAGTAATCTGACAGCTTCTTGATCACTTCCTGAGAATATTTGTACTCTTCCTCTGATATTTTGATCTGTTTATTTGCAGCTTGCGATATCTGCTGCCCCGGTACCATATTGTCTGATACCTGATTATTTATCTGGTCACTCATCTTATATCTCCTGCTTTTTTCTTGAATATTAGTGCTTAGAGTCTATACTATTAACAATTATAAACTTCCAATTGTTACAGTAGTGGGTTATTTTACAACAAATTCTCATAAAGCGAAATCTGTTACCCCTTTTTCTAATGATCAGGTGTAACAGATTTCTATTTATCCACTATTATATTTATCTGATGATCGTAGCAAGATTTCTCATGATTCCCGCTGCTATATCCGGCTTATTCATGGAATAGACATGAATATGACTTACGCCGTTTGAAATAAGGTCAATGATCTGATCACTTGCATAGATGATTCCGGCTTCCTTCATCTTCTCCGGATCATCGGCAAATCTGTCTACCATGATCTTCATCTTCTGAGGGATGGTTGATCCTGATAAGGCAACACTTCTAGCTACCTGCTTGGCATTAGTGATAGGCATGATTCCGGGAAGAACAGGAACATCAATCCCCTTTTCCCTGATGCGATACAGAAACTGATAAAGAGTTGAATTATCAAAAAACATCTGTGTTGTAAGGAAGTCGCAGCCTGCTGCCACTTTCTCCTTGAGATGTTCAATATCCTCAGACTGTCTCGCACACTCCACATGTCCCTCAGGATAGCAGGCTCCGCCTATGCAGATACTGTCATCTATAGACTTAATGTCATAGATCAGCTGCATAGCATGATCATAGTCATAGCAAATACGGCCTTCTTTGGGAATATCACCGCGAAGAGCCATGATATTCTCTATTCCCTTTTCCTTGTATTCTCTGACCACCTCTTTGACATGTTCTTTGGTAGAAGAAACACAGGTCAGATGAGCAAGAACAGGAGTACCATATTTATTCTGCAGATCAGCAGCTATATTTACAGTATTCTTGCTGGTTCCACCGCCTGCGCCATAGGTTACGCTCATAAAATCAGGCTTAAGAGCAGCAATCTCAGCCGCTGCCTTTTCTACAGCCTCATATCCTGCGTCAGTCTTGGGAGGAAATACCTCAAATGACAGAGTTACTTCTTTATTTTTTAAAATGTCTCTTATTTTCATTACACTTTCTCCTATATATATGTAAGATATACGGATTGCTTCACTTTGTTCTCGCAATCCTACGACCATTCGGAAATCGATCCGCTCAATCTTCGCGTATCTTTTTTCCTCATGTTCGTTCGGTCTTCAAGGTCATGTAATGCCTTGTGCAAGCACAGCATTACATGACTTTGAATTCCTTTATCTTACACATTAATCTCTGCCTTAACTCCAAGATCATCCTTGTTGGCATCAAGGATTGGCTGAACTACCTCTGAAAGGAATTTCTCAACCTGATGAACGCTGCAGCCAACATACTTGTTAGGATCCATTGCTGCCTTGAGATCATCAAGTGATAAATGGAAAGCAGGGTCAGCTGCGATAAGCTCAAGAAGGTTATTCTCCTTACCTTCTACCTTGACATTTCTTCCGGCTTCCATTGAAAGCTCTCTTATTCTCTCATGAAGCTCCTGTCTGTCTCCGCCTGCCTTAACAGCATCCATCATGATATTCTCTGTAGCCATGAAAGGAAGCTCTGACATAAGGCGCTTCTCGATAACCTTAGGATAAACTACAAGGCCGTCTACAACATTGAGGCACAGGTCAAGAACACCATCTGTTGCAAGGAAGCCCTCCGGAATAGACAATCTCTTGTTGGCAGAGTCATCAAGTGTTCTCTCAAACCACTGTGAAACCTCTGTAATTGCAGGGTTGAGTGTATCTACAAGAACATATCTTGAAAGCGAGCAGATTCTCTCACTTCTCATAGGATTTCTCTTATATGCCATAGCTGATGATCCAATCTGGCTCTTCTCAAATGGCTCCTCAACCTCCTTGAGGTGCTGGAGAAGTCTGATATCCTGAGCCATCTTGGTTGCTAAAGAACAGATACCGGCAAGGACATTGATCACCTTCATGTCAATCTTACGGCTGTAAGTCTGACCTGAAACTGCCATACATCCCTTGAATCCCATCTTTTCTGCGAGCATAGGATCAAGCTTATCAACCTTAGTAAGATCTCCGTCAAAGAGTTCCAGGAAAGAAGCCTGTGTTCCTGTTGTTCCCTTAGAGCCAAGAAGCTTAATATTATCAAGTACATAGTCAAGGTCCTCAAGATCAATTGTAAAATCCTGAAGCCAGAGACAAGCTCTTTTACCAACTGTTGTAGGCTGTGCAGGCTGGAAGTGAGTAAATCCAAGAGTAGCCTGAGCCTTATACTTATCAGCGAACTTTGAAAGCTCTGCAATAACGTTGACAAGTTTCTTGCGGACGAGCTTAAGTGCTTCTGTCATTACAATGATATCTGTGTTATCACCAACGTAGCAGCTTGTTGCTCCAAGATGAATGATTCCCTTTGCCTTAGGACACTGCTGGCCATATGCATACACATGGCTCATAACGTCATGTCTAACCTCTTTTTCTCTGGCGATAGCAACCTCATAGTTGATGTCGTCCTTGTGAGCCTTGAGCTCATCTATCTGCTCCTGAGTTATGTTAAGTCCGAGTTCATGCTCAATCTCAGCAAGAGCAATCCACAATCTCCTCCAGGTTCTGAACTTCATATCCTGGGAAAAGATATACTGCATCTCCTTGCTGGCATAACGCTCTGACAATGGGCTACTGTAACGATCTGTACTCATAAAACTCCTCCTGATAACTCAACGTTTTTATTATATTTTTTATTATGTTTTCTATAATCTATAACAGAAAAATACTAAATATTTATTTACAACATAGTATCATCACTGTATCTATCATGCAAAAATAAACTTTCTATCTCACTTGCAATCAGATACAGTCTACGCGCGAATCAGTCAAACCATCTCACTTGCCCCCACTTCTCGCAGTAACTGGTTGCAAGTATGAATATGAAGCAGACAAAAATGCGCAGTTCTCGGACGAGGAGATAATTCATAAGATGAGTATACATGAACCGGCTGACTGTTTTGAACAGCGCTGAAAGGAAGCCGGTTTATGTATACGAATCCATATGAATTACGACGCAGACGAAAACAAGCATTTTTGTCTGCTCATATAATATTGCAACTGTAACGCAGCCACCACTTATCTCTCGAATTCTCCGCGGATATCTACTGTTGGCGGATCAACCGGGTACTTACCTGTAAAGCATCCCTTACAGATACCAAGGTTTCCTCCAACCATCTCTTCAAGTCTCTCTATTCCAAGATATGCAAGAGAATCCGCACCAATGATCTTGCATATATCATCTACATTTCTGTTATAGGCGATCAGCTGATCTCTGGCAGGAACATCGGTTCCAAAGTAACAGGGCCACAAAAATGGAGGCGAACTAACTCTCATGTGGACCTCCTTAGCACCGGCATCCCTTAACATGCGGACTATGCGGTCTGAAGTTGTTCCTCTTACTATAGAGTCATCTATCATGATGATCCTCTTACCTGCAACAGCGCTCTTTAAGGCATTAAGCTTAACCTGAACGCTGGATTCTCTATTCTTTTGTCTGGGTTTAATAAATGTTCTTCCTATATATGAATTCTTGACGAAAGCCTGTCCGTATGGGATTCCTGACTCAAGCGCATAGCCAAGAGCCGCTACATTTCCGGATTCCGGAACACCTACAACCATGTCGGCATCTACCGGTGAATCCTTGGCAAGAAATCTTCCCGCTGCAATTCTGGCATCATAGACGCTGATCCCGTCAATCATACTGTCAGGTCTTGAGAAATATATATATTCAAAGATACAGCGTGCATGCTGCTCTTTGGGCAGACACATTGATTTGTCGGAACGGATACCGTATTCAGGAGAAATAGTAACTATCTCACCGGGCTCAACATCCCTTATAAATGTAGCTCCAATCGTATCAAGAGCGCATGTCTCAGAGGCGAGAATATAGCAGTTCTCACGTCTTCCTATAACAAGTGGCTTAAATCCATAAGGATCTCTTGCTCCAATGAGTTTTCTTGGTGACATGATAACAAGACTGTAAGCGCCTCTTATCTTCTGCATAGCCTTGCCGACAGCCTCTTCTACAGAATTGGTCACAAGTCTCTCTCGTGCTATAAGATATGCAATTACCTCTGAATCAATAGTAGTCTGGAAAATAGCACCGGTATAAGCAAGCTCATTACGAAGTTCGGGTGCATTGACAAGGTTACCGTTATGGGCAAGTCCCAGGGTTCCCTTAACATAATTAAGAACGAGCGGCTGAGCATTCTCTCTTGTGCTGCTACCAGCCGTAGAATAGCGCACATGTCCTACACCAATGTCACCTACGAGATTATCAAGGTGCTCGGGTGTAAATGCTTCATTGACAAGACCCATATCCTTGTAGCTTATGACCTTGCCCTTTGGTCCCGCAGTATCACTTACAGCAATACCACAGCTCTCCTGTCCTCTGTGCTGAAGCGACACAAGTCCATAGTAGATAGACTCTGCCACATTTCCCCCATCAAAGTCATACATTCCGAATACTCCGCACTCTTCCCCCAGGTGCTTGTAACTCTCACATCTGTTCTCGCTCATACGTTCTCCCATTTAATGCGAATGTAAAAAATTAATACAACAAAATGAATAATATCATCTGCCCCAAAATAAGACAATGCACATTTTGCACTAAAATAGGACCATTTGAATGGTCCCTTATTTTATGACATTTTTTTATACATATAGTTGCCCAGCATCTGGATCAGCTGAACGAAAGCAATCAAAATGATGGAGCACACGATAAGGTAATCTGTCTTGTACTGCTGATAGCCATATCTGATAGCAATATCACCGATACCGCCACCACCGACAGTACCAGCCATTGCAGAATATCCGATAAGTGATATGACAAGTAGTACTATTCCATTGAGCATTCTTGGAATGGATTCCTTGACATATACTCTCATGAGGATCTGAAAATTAGATGCTCCAAAAGATCTTGCTGCCTCAATCACTCCGGGATTTGTCTCACGAAGGCTTGTCTCAAAAACTCTTGCAATATAAGGAATTGCAGAAATAGTAAGGGGCACAATAGAAGCTGTTGTTCCAATGGCCTTGCCAACTACAAGTCTAGTAAATGGGATCAGAATAACAAGCAGTATTATAAATGGAAAGCTTCTGAACACATTTACAATAAAACTAAGTATCTCATAAACGATCTTGTTGGGCTTAAGTCCGTCAGGAGCTGTAAGCGTCAGGATAATTGCAGGTATAAACCCAAGTATTACAGAAAAAAGTGTTGACCAGAATACCATATAAAGAGTCTGCTTGAAAGCATTCATTATGATATCTGTCATTCCGGTTGTTGTTAAAATTCCAGACATTAATTGTTTCCTCCAAAGGGCAATGACCATGCCCATTTTTATTCCTAAGATAATTCTCTGGCAAAAGAGCTGTTTTTCTCAGCTATCAGCTGACAACTTCCCAGGTTACATCATGTGCATCCAGAAAAGCACAGGCTTTTTCAAGATTCTCTTTATCCATATTAAGGACAAGGCTTCCGTAAACATCTTCACGGAAATCCTCAAGTTTAGCCCAGCAGATATTAAAGTCCGCATGAAGCTCCTGAGACATCTGTGTAACGATAGGCCTCTGATTGCCTTCTCCATAGAAAAAGAGTTTGAGGTTAACTCCTGTTGTAGGAAGCTTGTCGCTCTCTTCTCTGAGGAAATCCCTGATTTCCCTCTCCTTGGGCCATATAAAGAGCTGCTCAGGTCTTCCAACAGCAAGTACTCTGCCGCCACTTAAGAAGGCCACTCTCTGGCATATCTGCTTAACAACTTCCATCTGATGAGTTACAACAACTATTGTAATTCCCATCTCCTTGTTGATCTTCTGTAAAAGTGCAAGGATTTCTCTGGTAATCTCAGGGTCAAGGGCACTTGTAGCCTCGTCGCACAGCAGAAATTCAGGATCAAGAACAAGGGCTCTTGCTATGGCAACACGCTGCTTCTGTCCACCGGAAAGCTCCTTTGGTCTTGCATGTACTTTTTCTTCAAGTCCTACGAGCTTTAGAAGGCTGAGAATCTTCTCTTTGGACTCCTCTGTATTAGGATTGATACCCCAGAACTTCATAGGAAGGGCCACATTCTGATAAACATCAAGTCTCTCAAGAAGGTTAAAGCCCTGGAATATCATTCCCATTCTCTTCTGAAGGAGCCTGAGTTTCTTCTTATCCCTGATATCAACCTTCTGTCCATCTACAAGGATGCTACCGTCATCATAAGACTCAAGACCATTTATACATCTAAGAAGCGTTGATTTTCCGGCTCCTGACTGCCCTATGATTCCGTATATCTCTCCCTTTTCAATTTCAATTGAAATATCTTTCAAAACTTCTGTCTTTTTGAAAGACTTCTTAACATTCTGAATCTGTATCATATTCTTCGTTCTTCCATTACATAAACTAAGTCGTTTAACAACCTATAATCACAAAGTCATTCCACAGTATACCATACTTCCGCCTCATCTTCCATCGGCAACTCTACTATTGCATCCATTAACGGTATATGAAATAGTTTATAGTTTTTTAATATAACATTTTTGTTAGAAAAATTGATTGTGTGCAGTGCATTTGTTAGTTTTATATTGTAAACATTTAAAATTTTAGGAGGGGATAAAAATGAAGAAATGGATTACACCAGAGCTTGAAGTTCTTGATATGGCAGCAACAGCTTCAGGCAACAACAAAAACAAATACGAAATTGATGATAATTCATTATCACCAGATCGAAGCCTTTATGGAGAGGAAGGTAAGCTTTCATTTACACCATCTGACGGAAATCGCGATACCGGTGTAAATGATGATATTGTTGATAGCAATTCATAATTTTTTTATCTGATCATTACAAATGATAAAAAGGCTTTGTCCATTTAGCGGCAAAGTCTTTTTCATATAATAAAAGACCTGAAATAGAGAATGAAGAAACACTATGAGCGGAATTTTTGGATTACTACAGATTAATACAAACACGCAGAGCACTAAATCACTTGATTTATATCCAATGCTCAAATGGAACAGATTATACGGAAGTGACTGTCATGAAAAAAATGTTTCCGGAACCTATGATTCATATCCAAACGAAACAGTTCTAAGTGAAACTCTTGAAAACCTTGAATATGCATTTGGATGTTGTCTGTTCTTTTTATCAGCCGACAACAGGCAAAAAGCTCCTGTAATCCAGGAAGGAAATGCCATAGCAGTTATTGACGCTGCTATCTACAACAGAAAAGAACTGCTCACAAAATGCAGCCTCCCAAATAATACCTGTGATGCCGGACTATTACTTACATATATAAATAAATATGGCCCGGGCGCCCTAAAAAACGTAAACGGTGACTTTGCCGGTGCTATCTTTGATAAAAAGAGCCAAAAGCTACTTCTTTTCAGAGACCATCTCGGCATCAGACCTCTTTTTTACTATCATGATGATCAATATCTAGCCTTCTCAAGCGATATCAGAGGGCTTCTTTCTATGCCCTGCATAGATACAGGACTTGATGAAAAGTGGCTCTATCAAAAGATATCCGGCTTTGACTCTGAAACACTCGAAAGCACGCCTTACAACAGGATCAAATGTGTAACTCCTGCTGCCTATATAGAGATTTCTTTTGACCAGGAAATGCCTTTATTAAATGCACATAAATACTGGAAGCTTGGACAGCACAAATACCGTTATAACACAGAACAGGAATACACTGATGAACTTGAGCGCCTGATCAAGGATTCAGTAAAGATCAGGCTTGAAGCCACCACGGAAGGTATATGCTCTGAGCTGTCCGGAGGCCTGGATTCCAGCGTTATAAGCATTTTGATAAATCGCTTAGGAAAAGAATGCACATATTGCTCCTGGTCCCTTGATCCATCGGAATACGGCTACGTAGAAAATGATGAAAGAATTGCGATCAAGGATATATGTGATCAGGAAAATATCCATTGTCACTACATGTCCGAAGCCTATGAGAAATCGGACATTTTGACTTCTACTATGCAAAAAGCCGGGTTAAATGTCCCATGTGATATCACTTCCCTTGACTTTAGGTTACTTCTTCCGGAAAGTTCTAATTCCTATAAAATCTTAAGTACAGCTGCCTTTGCCAGCGCACAAGGAGCCAAAGTTGTATTTACAGGTCACGGCGGAGATGAAGGAGTAAGTCACAGATGCAATGCATATGAACTTTTTTACCACCACGAATACTATCACTATTTCAAATATATATGGTCCGTAACAAGACCCGGCAAAAGAATATACAGAGTCTTGAAAAAAGCTTATAAGAATATCACGGAAAACATTATTGATAGCAGGAAACCATATGTAGAATGGTCGGCTTCGCCTGAACTACTCAAAAAGGATTTTGCAGACAAATTCATACGACGCAAAGAGCGCCCACTAACCTTTGCCTATGATCCGATATCTTATATTGAACATGCCGGAAGCCGCAACAGGCTTGATAATCTAGCGGTATTCGGAGCACATGCCGGTGTAAGATACATGGTTCCGTATCTGGACTATCGCGTAATAGATTATGCCGTTTCCATACCAAGGTATCTTTATTTGAAAGGTACGGTTAACCGTTATATCTTTAGGCAGGCCTTTAAAGATATAATGCCCACAAGCCTTTATAAACTTCAAGTCAAAGGAGAAACAAGCACCAGCCAGCTTACACCTGATCCAGACTGGTTTGCAGAATATGACAAAAGAAAAAAAGAAATAATTGATAATCTTGATCGAGACTACTTTTCACAGTATATATACTTTGAGAAAATAGACAGATTAAGAGACAGCGGAAAACCTTCCAAAGAGGACTACCCTGTTCAGTTTCGTCAGCAAAAAGCTCTCCTTAGCTGTGGTCAGGCTTATAACCTTATCAGAAAGTCTAAAGAATATGTTTCATAACAAATGAATTTGTATGCAGGCATCTATTTGCTTGCCGGTCTTGCACCATCATATGGAAAGGCACGCTGCGGATGGGCAGCGTGCCTTTCTTAGGTAGGATTTTTATGGCATATATTATGAAATATTATGGCTTCTAAAATATAGTTGGCTATGTTATGTATATTCTAATATCTGTGCATTCTTGAATGAAATATTCAAACTGTCATGCTATCTGTCAGTTGCAATTACTCAGCATCAATGAATGATGTGATAACTGCTCCCTTGTAAGTCTCATCAATGTAGGCCTGAACCTTCTCAGATGTAAGAGCCTTGATAAGAGCCTTGGTTTTTTCTGACTCTTCGTTACCCTGCTTAACAACAAGGAAGTTTGTTCTCTTAACTGTTGTCTCTGCATCAAATTCCTCAATATCAAGAGCAGGATACTTAGCAGGAAGTTCTGCTTCAAGAGCATAGTTTCCGTTTATTGTAGCTGCGTCAAGATCAGGAAGTGAAAGCGGAAGGCTTGCTGCCTCAAGAGGAGTGATCACATATCCGTGAGGGTTAGCCTCTTTATCATTAGTAAGTGAATCCTCTGTGTAATTAGCATCTGTTCCGAAACCACCGTTTGATACAAGAAGTCCCTTCTGTACAAGGAGATCGATTCCACGAAGTCCGTTATCAGGATCGTTAGGAATACCAATTGTTGCTCCATCAGGAAGATCCTCAAGTGATGTGTATTTCTGTGAGTAGATACCCATCGGCTCGATATGAACGCCTGCTACTGCTGCAAGATGAAGACCTGCATCTGCATTCTGCTGATTCATATAGCCAAGTGTCTGGAAATAGTTGGCATCAAGTTCACCCTGTTCAAGAGAAGTATTAGGAAGTACATAGTCTGAAAATACTACTGTCTCAAGTGTCCATCCATCCTCTGCAAGAACCTCTTTAACAATGTTATCAAGGATCTCAGCGTGTGGAACAGGTGTTGCACCAACTGTAATAGTCTTATCTCCTGCATCTGCACTGTCAGCAGGTGCTGCCTCTGCCTGAGTCTCTTCTTTTACCTCTGCTGTCTGATCTGCAGCCTCATTTGCTGATGAAGCTTCTGTGCTGCCGCAGCCTGTAAGTGCACCGAATGAAAGTGCAGCTGCAAGTACTACTGATGTAAATAGTCTCTTTTTCATAATTTATTTTCCTCCTCAACCCGCATATATATTACCTGCGGTTTATTAACTTGAACTTATAATATACCACAACAAATATCTTGTGAATTATCCAAAATTTATATCACGCTATAACCTTAAGCTATACTAAGCATCAAATATATCTGCCGCTTGCTATATATCCTCCGAAGGTGCTGTTCATCAGGCCGACGGATATTTCTCCTCATACCGGGACACCATATCCAGGATCTCCTGAGTATACTTGGGATACTGGCGTGCCATATCTTCAATCTCAAGCTTGGCATTACCTGCTACAACATCCCTGTTATACTCCATTCGTTTTCTGAGAGACTGTCTCTGAACATTGAGGCTGTGCCTTATTTCAACTTCTTCATTGTGGTTAACAAGCCCTTCAGGTTGATGTATCCATATTTCGGGGTCTCTTACCCTGAAATGCCTAAGAGTAAATACAAGATCCTTCTGGGTTGCATCAAGATTTCTCGTGGCATCCTCAAATTCCGCTCTTTCTTTGGCCTCCTGAAGATATCTGTTATACAAACTGGTCAGTTCCTTGGCTGACGATACTCTGTATTTAAGGCACAGATAATCTATCAGATTAGTGTTGTTGACATACCTTATCTTGACCTGGTTCTGCAACATGATAAGCCTTGAAATAGACTTGCGCACAGTCCGAAGTTCCACTAGGGAATTGGTACTTCCCACATACAAAAGAGTCACAGAAACAGCGGCAAGAAGAACCGCTATCATATAGCCAAAGGCTACATTTAGGTCAAGGGCGAACTGAAGTATCACCAAAAACAAAATGATAAATCCAAGAGCTACAGCAATCGTGATAATCAGCTTCTTGTTGTTCTCAATTGTATTTATAAGTTCCTCTTCCCTGTATATATATGCCTCACGCTCGCCGTCAAGACGCTTTAAGTCATTACGTATTTTCTTCTGATAGTCCTCTGCTTCAGAAAGCTTTTTGGCTCCCTCTTTGGCCTGAGACTCGAGCCTCTCCATGTGTTCAAACTCTTCGTCAGTCATCTTGCTCTTGCGCCTTGCAAACTTATCCTGTTGCGTCTGCGAGTCAATTATTTTCTGGGCAAGCTCATTGACTTCAAGTCTCTGTTCCGGTGGAAGGGCATTGATCTCATCAATGTCACGAAGATGACTTGTGACATCATTATATTCATACTCCAACGCCTCAAGTTCTCTGGCAGCCTCCTCCATCTGCTGAAGGCAGCTCCCAATGTACTCTCTTCGCTGGACCGGGTCATCCATATCCATCTCTTTTCTGGTATAGACAATGTCATTCCAGTTCTCAAACTCCGCCTGTTTGACCCAATCCTCATCCTGAATCTTACCAAAAATATTCTGAAGAAACCCCATCACTTACTCCCAATCTTCTCTTTTACAAGATCCCTGTACTCAAGTTTAAGTGCTTCTGCTGTGTCCCCAACCTGCTGGTAATACTCGTGCATCTTGCCCTCAGCCTTATATACTGAAATAGTACCAAGGGTATGCTTATCATCACTTGCCGCATACAGATCATGTGCCTCATCCATACGCTTCTCAAGTTCCAAAGAAGCCTCATAGGCCTCTTCATTATCTGCTATAAACGCAACGTAATCCTTGTCTGTAAGTCGCATCCTGACTGATGCCAGATACTGAATATATGATTCCTTGTCATGTCCGTGCTCGAAAGCTGCCAGAAACATTTTCTCAGCTCTCTCGAACAGGAAAAGCCTTGCATACATAACGCCCTCGTTATGCTCTATTCTGGCACGAAGTTCATTGTTCAAGTCAGGAGTATTGGCCAAAAGAAATTCATATTCCTTAAAAGCCATTTGATATCGGCCGTTTCTCATGAGGAAATCCGCTCTCGACAGACGTTTTTTGTAAACATCCATTCCGGCATTGGCCCTAAGTATCTCTTCTGTTTTATTGATCTCTTTTTTGGTATTGTAACCAACATAATCCAGTATCGTTCCTGCCATTGACGCTGTAGAGCATTTCTTGGCATACATTCGCCTGAGCTCATCTGCCAGCCTGTCCAGGCTACATTCAGCAGCGATCCAGTCAAACAGCTCTTTATCAAAGCTATCCTCATCCAGCAAAAACGCATTCTGCACGATCAGGTAACACAGTTCCTCAATGCAGTAGACATTTCTGCCCATTTTATCAATATGGTATGGATTTTTCGCATAAGTTCCTATGCATAAAATCGGCTTACCCATAACTTTCTCCCGGTTCTCTCTTTTTATAACTCAATAACCTGCTCCCAGACCTTATTAGTCGCAGGAAACAATTCTCCAAAGCCCAGATCCTGAACTCTTATATAAACTTCATCCACTGCATTCAAGGTCATATTAAGGCGAAGCCTAGTAGTACCCTTAGGCCTCTTCTCGAGACCTTCCAAAAAGAGCTGTACCACCTTGGGACTCTTGCCTGTAAGCGGTGTGATCTCAAGATCAAGCACTCCTGAAGGATCAGCAAAAATATCAACCTGTGCCTGCGCTTCATACCAGTTGACTCCCGCATCAAGAATTGCATGATACGCCTCTTTGCCGCACTTCAAAACATTCATTCCTATATTAGATTTAAGCTTGTCCTCGCCGAGGAATACATATTTTCCGGCGCTTTCGCTTGGTCTTATTCTCTCTCTAGCAGCAATCGTGGCGCCTTTACTAAAGAGGTTATTTCCCTGGAAAACCCTCCTTGTCCTGCACAAAAACTCAAGAGATCTCTTGGGCCACTTCTCTCTATAGCCCTCTCCCAGCAGAAATACAGTTGAAACTATCTTATCTGTACATACCTTCTGCATGATATTGAGAAACTCATCATCCAGTCTGTCACAGGCCTTGTGGAAAAGAGCTGCATCCTTGGGAAATCCATCTGTGCCAAGCCTCAGGTCATCATAGTTCTGAACACTGATCGTTGCAACAATCGGAGTGGTATTAGGATTAAGATGCATATCATACACATGAAGAGTCTCAAGATCATAGTCACATGCAATGATGTCATGGTGCATCAGTTCATCAGGCTGATAGAGCATATAGTTATAAAAGCTCTCCTCATGACTCTGGTAAAAGATATTGGAAGTCTTGAGTTCCAAAGCATTTGTAACAGCATTTAAGACCTGAACCATCCTGTGATCAAGTGATTTGGTCGTAAACATAATAGCCTCGACCATATCAAGCTTAAGTTCCATTGACAGAAGTGACAGACTTCTTTTGATAAATAGTGTCAAAAGAGCTATCGGGTCATATTCAGCCTCTCCGACCATCACAGGCTTACCATCTCTAGCTGCAGATACAAGATTATCAACAGGAATAGAATCACCCTCATCAAGATGGCGCATGGCCTCCTTGCCATAGTACCACTGATTGACATCCTTCCTCTTGCATAGAACGGTAGGAATATTATAAAGTTCTGCTCCCGCAAGTACTGAGAGTGTTTCCGGCATATCGGCGTCAGATGCCAAGTAGCTTATCTGAGACACCTTATCGCCAAGATCATATCCCAGCACAAAGCGCTTTTCGTTCGAGTTTCCAAATAACATTTCTCAACTATCCCTGTATCATTAATACTCAACATTATTGTCATAACCGGTGAAAATCCGGTCACAAATATTTCTCTTCTGATAATACTCTTCCAGGAGTTTGTCCACAGTATCATAGTCCTGCAGTGTCTCGCCGATCATGATATCGTTGATAAGGCTGTACCTACTGCCAACTATATTCCTGACGATGTCACTTTTGGAAATAGTTCCGCTCTCAGTGGCCACATCTGAATTCTCACCGCCTTCTTCAGTAATGTAGTACTGAAGCTGCTCACCAAAGAACAGAACAAAACTGCTGACAAATATTCCGTCGTACATTTCCTGCATATCGCGGCTCTTATATTCTTCGTCCGCTTCTCCAACGAGTCTGTAATGAATTGTGCAGTGAGTTCCCGGCACAGTTCTATATTCCAGCATTGTCTTGTCTGAGAACTGGACCATATCAGGAAGAAGCTCCTCGTATTCCTTGTAAAATGGGAAATAAATATCTTTTTTCATGAGGCTTCTCATAAAGCTCTCAGCTACTTCCCTGTTAATCTCTTCTCCTGAGCTCTTCTCAGTTGCAAAATAACGCAAATAAGCCAGTTTGCACACATCCTGAAGAGGTATTCCCTCAATGGAAAGCTTGCCGATTTCCTCAAAGAAGAATACATCTGTAACCTTCCCTGACACAAAGCTGTCATAGGCTCCCTGTGTAAGGAAAGCCACCTCAATATCAGTGTTAGCGCCCATTCTGACATACTGCTTGAATATATCTACCTTCTCACCAACATAGGATCCGGTATATAGCATCTGTAACAGCATTCTCTCGCAGAGGATATAAGTATCAAGTCCAAAAGACTCAGCCGCTTTCCAGACATTTCTCTCCTCCTTGATAGTGCCTTCGAAGTATTTGACAAGATATGTGAGAAGCTGCTCATCATACTTACCATTTGAGAAAGCAAAATATGCAATCTCAACCTCTGCAGGCTCCGCCGCATACTGCTGTCTGTCTATCATCCTGCTACACAGGCGAAGAATTGTCTTGGGGTCAACACCATATGTTCCATAGGTCTTAACCCAGTCTATGGCCTTCTCATAGAGCCCTGCCATAACTACAAGCTCCAATATCTCTGCACGCTCATTTTTCCCAAGCTCGGATGGATCAATATCAACCAGATACTCAGTAAGCTGTCTGGTAAAATCATTATCGTAATAGAACCTGATCAGATTGTTGCGGATCTCGTCTCTGCATTTCTTCCTTACAAGTTCAGACGCCGCAAGATCTCTATATCTTCCAACGTTATCCATGGTAATTGAATAAGCATTTTTACCAAGATCAGACAAAAACAGATCCAGATTTTCTTTACCCTTCTGAATATAAGGAGTTGCATAAGTTGCAAGCTTACCAGGCAACATCATCTTAGTATTGGTATAGGGAATACTGCTGACATATCTGTTGTCATCATGGTCTGCCAGAAGCACGCAGTAATCACTGCCATAAAGCGGAACATATGCCCTTCCGTCAGTAAGCGGGTATCTCATTTCCTTCTGGCACTTATCATAAACTACAAGAACACTGTTAACTCTTCGGTCTGTTGTTCTGATCTCAGAAGTCTGAAGAACACTTAAGACCTTGGATGCATTGGCTGCATCTACCATCTGTCTTGTCAAAAGATTCTTGTAGAGATATCCCAGATCTCTGTTGATCCTGCCCTTATCAAGCTGTGACATCAGATACTTCTCAATCTGAGGCTTGTAGGACTCATACAACTCGGGATATTCCTCACGGTTCTCATGCATGTACCTGTATAGGATTGCGTTCTTATCAAACTCAAGGTCACTCTGATATGAGAAATACATCAGCACCATCTTGCTGATCTCACATGGTAAAAGACCTTCCTCATCTGTGTAGATTGCCATCATATAGTACTCATAGAGCCTTGTTATGCGAAGTTCACGTTCAACGCCCTTGGCATACCACTCAAAAGAACCCTTGTCAGTTCTGCCACCCTTTATCAGAAGTCCCACCAGAGCTTCCAATACTTCATCATTACCCTTGATCTCGTAGCAGGCCTTAAGGATCCTGAACAGCCTGTCATTATAGCTCCTTACTCTCACTGCCTGATAAACAATCTGATCTATCAGATTAAGGCTCAGAGTGCTTTTTCTGGCTCCATATTCAAGAACAAATAATTCAAACTCATCAAGCCTTGTAAGAATCGATGGTGTCTCATTTAAAAGAGTCATAGCCTCAAGATACAGGATTGGACTCCTGCATCCATATGAAAACTGCTCTTCCAGCATCATCCATTTTCTGGGGCTGCTGGCTGTGTACTCTTCGGAGATATACAGAAGGAGCCAGGCAATACGCCAGTTGTCAGGATTTCTCCTGAAAATTCCTTCCATTCTCTCTGCTATGTCATTAACAAAACTGTCTTCCCTACTGCTAAGGGTAGAAAGATAGAGATAGTAGCTATAAAGTGTATCTCCCGGAGATTCCTCTACCTCCCTTGCCATCTGGTCAAGAAGCCATTTACCCTCATTGACTCTTCCTGCCGTGATGTAATAATGAGCTGTATATAATCTAAATTCCAGACTATTCTCATCGAGAGCATTCATCTTGGTAATGATCTTGCCTGTCTCAGAAAGCCAGGCCCTTGGAGTTATCTTCTTACAGCTAAAACTCTCATAAGCCTTGACCAGTTCTACCGTTAGTCTCTTCTTCTCCTGATATTCTGCTGTAACCCTCCTGTTGTCCACATTCACAGACATAGTTACCGGAAGAACAACACTTGTAAAAGCATTTGCAAAGGTAACTCTTCCAAAATTATTGCCATTATGAAGCCTGTCAGGCCGTACTCTCAGCTTAACAAGACAGGATGTAGCAGAGAAATCATCGTCCCTGATATTCTGTCTGTCCACAAAAAGAAAATCTCCGTCAACACTTATCTGAAGATCAGAATATCCCCAGCCGCTTCTGGTGATGACAACAGGGATTTCCCTTAAAGTAGACGTATATTCTAACTGGACTTCCTTCTGATCGAGGAAAAAAGCCATTGGCTGTTTCTTGTTAATGGAAATAAGGAATTCTTCCACATTCTGTTCATTGCCCGGAATTTCCGACAAGCCCCTGTATAAGCTCTCATAAGAGCTTTCAGTGCCATCAAAAAGCGAAATGAACTCACTGGAATAAAAGAGGTCTACAGCCTCTCTCCAGTCGGTCTTGGCAAGATTTGCAAAATGGAACAGATTCTTGATGTCACCAAGGCTTGATGCTATATGATCAAGTCTCACAGTAACAACGAAAGGAAGAAAAAATTCTCCCTGATTGGATATGATACGGAAATCGCCCTGCAATACATCTCCCTTGCTAAGGCCCTTTCCATTAAATCTATAAGATACTTCATAAGGTGTTCCCGAGAAATCCCTGGTGATCACCTGCATTCTCATCTCAGTAGAAGATACCTCTCCCACAAGCAGGCCACTCTCAGGTCCAAAGATAGTAAATGAACCCTCTACCACCTCACCTGCGCTCAAAGATATCTCCACACGTGATGTTGAGAAATCAAGATTTCTCTCTGCATAATAGTATTTACCCTTTAGAAGCTGATCAACAATTTCTCTCACAATACACCCCAAAACAAAACATATATTCAATATTATACCATAGAATGGGGCATTGCGGCACTTTGCGCAGAAAATTTCGCCCGCCGAAAGTTCACGCGACGTTCAAGGAAGGATTTTTCGTCCTTGTGAAAATTCGGAAGTTTTCATGAGCCTTTTATATGCGCCAATGAGAATTCTGCTTCGTTTCAACTTGTTTGAGCACCCAGGAAGCTTTTTCCCTCGCACCACTTCCCCCTGCTCGTCACTGACAAATGCAGATTTTCTCAGATGTTTCCGCATTTTTTCTTTTATTGATGCATGCTCAGCAAAACTTGCAGGACGGACATCAAGTTTACTAAATGAAAATGACATATGATGCATAGCATCTATAA
>JAEEGL013997328.1_pt1 | contig 34734 bp, 27 predicted proteins | sample 9134231 | NCBI WGS metagenome assembly JAEEGL01 (sample SAMN16246548, study PRJNA631951) | gut metagenome | biome: gut microbiome; feature: rumen; material: fiber-attached | host: Bos | place: Iran: Karaj | collected 2018-10
TGAGCGCTGAAGAAGCAAAAAAATACGGTCTTGTTGATTGCATTATGGAACCAAAAGGAGACAAATAATGGGAATGTTTACAAAATCACATCCTGCAATCTGTGCTTTCTGCGGAAGACCTGCAGATAATAACAGACGTGTTGTGCGTTCACCAAATGATGATATATGTATTTGTGAGCATTGTATTGCTACATGCCAGACAATCTTAAACGATGAAACTCATAATCTTGCTCCAATCAATATGGATAACATCCCTACTCCAAAAGAATTTAAAGAGTATCTGGATCAGTATGTAATTGGTCAGGACTATGCAAAAAAAGTTTTATCTGTAGCAGTTTATAATCACTATAAAAAGCTTTCGATTCCTTTAGAGCAGCAGTTAAAGAGTGAAATTACAATTGAAAAATCAAATATTTTATTCTTAGGACCTACTGGAAGCGGAAAAACTTTACTTGCAAGAACTCTGGCACAAAAGTTAAAGGTACCATTTGCAATTGCAGACGCTACAACCTTAACAGAAGCTGGTTATGTAGGTGAAGACGTAGAAAATGTACTTCTTAAGCTTATAAATGCAGCTGACGGCGATGTTGCAGCCGCTGAAAGAGGAATTATCTTTATTGATGAAATAGATAAAATTGCCAGAAAAAGCGAAAACACTTCAATAACCCGCGATGTTTCGGGCGAAGGTGTTCAGCAGGCACTTCTTAAAATTCTTGAAGGTACAAAAGCTTCTGTTCCACCACAGGGCGGAAGAAAACATCCTAACCAGGAAATGATTGAAATCGATACTTCAAATATCCTTTTCATTTGTGGAGGAGCATTTGTAGGTCTTGAAAAGATAATTGAACAGCGTTTATCTTCTTCTTCAATTGGTTTTGGTGCAACTGGCGTAAAAAGAACTGATGAAGAAAGAATGGAACTTTTAAATCAGGTAACTTCTGATGACCTTGTAAAATTCGGCTTGATTCCTGAATTAATTGGCCGTTTACCAGTTACCTGTGCATTAAAGGAATTAAATAAGGAAGACTTAAAGCGCGTTTTAGTAGAGCCTAAAAACTCTATTGTAAAGCAGTATCAGGCAAATTTTGCAATTGATGATGTTGATCTTGATTTCGATGATGATTCATTAAATGAAATTGTTGAGATTGCAATAAAGAATAAAACTGGAGCCCGCGGACTTCGTGCAATTGTAGAAAAGATTTTGCTTGATGTAATGTACGAAATTCCAAGCATAAAGGGCAAAAAGCATTTAACGATTACAAAAGAAATTGTTGATACAAAAAAAGTTGCTAATCTGGAAAATCTTTTAATCGATAAAACAGCTTAAAGCCAGACTGAATAAGGGGGATGCAAATATCCCTCTTTTTTTTGCATGTGATTTAATTTAAACTTTCTTCTTCTGTGTTGAGTTCATCAAGTAATTTAAAAATGTTTTCAACTGTTTTTTCCCAGGTAAAGTTTTTAGTCCATTCGATTCCACTTTTAATTACTTTTTCACGCCAGTCTTTATCATTTACAACTTTATCAATTGCAGCACTTATATCTTCTACTTTAGAACTGTCAAAATAACATGCAAGATTTCCCGTAATTTCAGGGAGTGCTCCAGATGAAGAACACGCAACAGGAATTCCAGAAGCCATTGCCTCTAAAACAGGAAGTGCAACACCCTCGTTTATTGCTGGGAAAATACACGCTTCTGCATTTCTATATAATTTTGAAAAATTCTCTGGTGAAAAATATCCTGTAATAAAAATATCAGATGAATACTCTGAAATATAGGCAGCTTTATGAACTTCATCACTATAAGGGCCTTCTGCACCCGCTATAACTAATCGCAGGGAACTTCCGGTGCGTTTTTTGAAACTGTTAAAGGCTTTTATCAATTCAAGATGCTTTTTCTGGTTATTCTGCATTTTAGAGCCATAAACAATGTATTTCTTTTTAATCGCAAAAGGCTTTATATTTACAATCTGAGAATCATTTTCGATGTGTTCCAGATCAGCAGGGAAAAAGATTGCCTGGTTTATGCCTGAATAGATTACTTTTATGAGGGATGAATTAACTCCTATCTTAACCAAATCTTTTTTTATGTATTCGCTTGAAGCAATAACTGCAACACAGGAGTTCAGGAGTTTTTTTATTTTCTTTTCGCCCAAAAAGATTCTGTTGTTTTTTATTGAAGCAGAAACAACTTCATTTACAATAACTATCGAAGGAAGAGTGATGCTGTCCGGTAAAAAGCGAGGGCCTCCGGCATAAATTACCATGTCAAAATTATTTTTTTTATAGAATTTATTTATTGAAAACTTATGAAAGAATCTGTCCAGAATGATATTATCCAAAGAATTTACGCTGATGTATTCTAAGTGATTATCATTAAAATAGGTAAATCTATCTGTTTCATTTCCAAATAAAACGAAATTATATTTATCATTTGATGTAAGATGCTGAATAACAGAATATAAATACGTTCCTAATCCAGACTTCCCGTGCTCACAACCAAATGTACTGATTCCCACTCTCATAGAATCATACTATATCACAAAACAAACAAATTATGCTATATTTACGACTATGACATTTTCAGAATTAAATATAAATAATGAACTCATAGAAAAGCTTTCCAAAATAAATATTGTTGAACCGACTGCTGTACAGAAAAAGATAATTCCTCTCATAAATGAAGACAAAAACCTCATGTTTCAAAGCGAAACCGGGACCGGAAAAACTTATGCTTATCTTTTACCGCTTATATCCAAACTTTTAAGGGAAGATGCAAATGGTAAAGAAATAAAAATCCTTATTATTGCACCAACTTATGAACTGGCTTCTCAGATAAAGATTCAGATTCAGGCAGTTTCAAATATAAAATCCGTACTTTGCATCGGCGGCTCCCCTATTACACGGCAAATTGAAATGCTTAAGGAAAAACCTAGAATTGTAATTGGTGGGGCTGCAAGAATCCTGGAATTAATCCATTTAAAGAAAATCAAAACTAACTCAGTTGAAACTTTGGTTTTAGATGAAGCAGACAGACTTTTAAGCGTTGAGTTACGAAGCGAAACAGAAAAACTTTTGGAAAGGCTCCCCCGCTCAGTGCAGTTAATCGGTAACTCTGCAACCGTAAGTGAAACAACGAAAAAAATTCTTCAGAAAGCAAGGGAAGATGTTTCTAAGAATGATGAAGATGTACAAGGCAACGAACCAAATCAAAAGGTGCAGAAATCAATTGAATTTGTAAGCCTTCCAATGGAAAATGTTCTGCAAAAAAGAATTACACACTGGGCAATTTACAGTGAAAAAAGAAGCAAAATAGACACTTTAAGAAGCTTTATTCATGCAGAAAATCCTGAAAAGCTGATTGTATTTACCTGTAAAGCAGATCAGGTTTCAATAATTACAAATAAATTGCGCTATAAAAAGATTGAATGTGAAGGCTTGAGCCGCAATACAGAAAAGAAGGAAAGAAAAATAATTATAGACCGATTTAAAAGCGGAAAAATTAAAGTATTGATTACAACAGATTTAACTTCGAGAGGAATTGATATTCCGGATGTAAGTCATGTTGTCCAGTTAGATTTACCTGAATCAGAAGATTTTTTTATACACAGAGCCGGACGAACTGCAAGAGCGGGCAAAATGGGCATAAACTGTGTAATTGGTGATGAAGTAGAATTACGCCGTTATGCAGCTTTAGAGAAAAAACTGAAACTCACTGTATACCCGAAAGAAATCCGCGGCGGAAAAATTGATGCTCCAAAAATGGAATAAATTCTGCATGGTATAATCAAATGTAAAACTTTAGACTCACTCTACCCCAAATTTTACTGACAGCTATTAGTATTGTTAAGAGTTTTTATTCTTGGTATAATCAATTTACTTTAAATAACGGGATAAGGAAATAGATTCATGTTCTTAAAAAGTTTGGAAATCTTCGGTTTTAAATCATTTGCAGACCGAACTCATATAAATTTTGCTGATGGAATTACTGCGCTCCTGGGTCCAAACGGTTGTGGAAAAAGTAATGTTGTAGATGCAATAAAATGGGTACTTGCAGAAAACAAATCTAAAAACCTTCGTGCTGAATCTATGGAAGACGTTATTTTTAATGGAACAGAAAAGCGTGCAGCCCTTTCCATGGCAGAAGTTACATTAACTATTGCAAACGATAAAGGCCTTTTACCACTGGCTGATTCAGAAATTTCTATCCGAAGAAGATTGTACCGTTCAGGCGAAAATGAATACTACATAAACAATAATCAAGTTGGTGCAACAAGCATTAGAAAACTGTTTATGGACACTGGTGTCGGTAAAGCCGCTTACTCTGTAATGGAACAGGGAAAAATTGACCAGATACTTTCTTCAAAGCCGGAAGACAGAAGATACCTTTTTGAAGAAGCAGCTGGAATTAGCCGCAGTAAAGCAGAAGTTGCCGAAGCAGAGCGTGATATTGAAAAAACAAAAATAAATCTTTCGCAAATAGAAATTGGTCTTGCTGAAACTAAACGCAATTACGAAAGCCTTAAAATCCAGTCAGAGAAAACACAGAAAAGCAGAAAACTTCAGGAAGAAAAATTTAATTACGAACTTGATATCCAGCTTTTAAAACTAAAGGATTTTATCCAGAATAAAGCACGCCAGGAAAACGCAAGAAATGAAGCTGAACAGAAACGCGATAATGCAATAAAAGAAATAGAAGAAATCTACAGCACAATCAATGAAAATACAGATAAAGTAAAAGCCCTGCAGGAAGAAGTTACTGAAAACCAGAAGATAATCATTCAGTTAAACTCTGAGCAGGCAGGATTAAAAACTGTATTAAATCAATTGCATTCAAATCAAAGTGACATAAAAGAGAAAATAGGACAAATTGAAAACCGAATCAAAAATGTTTCTGAAAGAATTGATGAATATAACGAAGAAATTGATACACAGAATGCTGAACTTTATGAACAGAATAAACAGTTGAATGACATTTCAAAAAATATAGAAAGTTTTACACTCAACATTACTCAGTCAGCAGGTCAGGTTGATGAAAACCAGAAAACAATCGGTACAAACTCCGGTAAAATAATGAACCTGGATAATGAAAGAGCCAATTTACAGAAGCAGCTTGAAGCAATTACAGAAGATATTGTTACAGAGCTTGATGCAAAACTAAAAGATGCAGGCTATTCTTCTTCATCAAATAAAAAGGCACAGGAAGATTTGGAGCTGAATCTCAAAAAGATTAAAATATTTACGAGCGGAAAATTAAATATCTTTAGAGACTGGGCATCCCTTACTACACACTCAGAAACTGATGTAAAAAAATTCAGTACTGAATCAGTTCAAATTTTTGAAGAACTCGAAAGAATGTTTACTGAATTAAATAAAGCAATTGATGAATACACAAAAACAACTCCTCAGTTCATAGACGAATTCCTTTCTCCAGAAGGTATTATTACCAAGAAAAGAGCAATTGATTCTGAAATACAGAAAAATCTTTCTACAATCGACGGAATAAAAGAACAGAATAAAGAACTGGAAAAAATCAACACTGAATTAAATAAAAAAATAAATGAATACAAAGAAACTCTTGAAAAGCTTAGAATCAATCAGGCAAAGATGATTCAAAACATCACTTTCTGCCAGCAGCAGATTTCAAGATTAAAGTTAAGCATTTCAACAGAAAAAGAGTCTCTGGTTGAACTTGAAAATGAACTGACTCAGGAAAATCAAAGACGCGACGATAACAGCGAAAAAATTGAAGAGTATGAAGAGCAGCTTGCAGAACTCCAGAAAAAAGGCGGTGAAATCGCTGACAAGCTTATACAGCTCGACAACCTTATAAAAGAATGCAACAGCAAAGTTTCCGGCAAAGAATCTGCATTACAGAAGAAACAGGACGAAAGAAACCGATATCAGGCTCAGTACGAAAAGTTCAGCATGGATATTGTACAGACTGACACTGAAATCAGGAACGTAAAGCAAAACTTCCAGGATAATAATTCAAGGGATTTAATGGAATTCGAAGAAAAGATGTACACAATAAAAGCATCTCCTCTCGAATTAAAATCAAAGCTTGCAGAGGTAAAACAGAAGATTCAGGAGCTTGGTTCAGTAAACCACATGGCTGTTGAACTGTTTGCAGAAGAAAAAGAAAGATACGAAAGACAGCAGGCAAACTTTAATGACACGAAAAAAACTCTGGAAAATCTTGTGCGTGTCAGCGAAGAAATCAGAACAAAATCTTCTGAGATGTTCCTTGAAACTTATAACATCATCAGAAAGAATTTCCATAACCGCTTCAGACGACTGTTCAATGGTGGAAAGGCTGAACTCAGGCTTAGTGATCCGACAAATGTTTTAACAAGCGGTATTGATATTTATGCACAGCCGCCAGGAAAAAAACTTGAAAACATTTCTTTGCTTTCCGGTGGTGAAAAAACAATGACTGCAGTAGCTTTACTGTTTGCAACTTATCAGGTAAGACCTAGTCCGTTCTGTTTACTTGATGAAATTGATGCAGCTTTAGACGATAAAAATGTTTCAAGCTTTGTAAGCACTTTGCACGACTTTGCTAATGTCAGCCAGTATATTGTAATTACTCACAACAGGAAAACTGTAGTTGCAGCTTCAAGTCTTTTGGGTGTTACCATGGAAGAAAGCGGAATTACAAAAGTTGTTCAAATCAGACTTGATGAAGACATGAAAAACGGAAAAGCAGTCTTTGAAGAAGATGATAATTTTGTTGAAGAAGATGTTGCTCCTGAAGAAGGAATTGTAATTCCCCCTCGCCCGCCAAGACGTGAACATAATCCTGACGGAAGTGTTAAGATTAAAGTTAAGGATGAAAGTACTGGCGACGAAAATACAGAAGCTTTAGAAACAGATAATGATGCAGAAGTAAATAATGCTGAAGCTGAAGTTGAAGCTGAAAATGAAGAAAGTTCTAACGAGACGACAGAGACAGAAGCTTCATCACAAGCAGAATAATAAAATAAAATAAGGTTATGGAGTTGATAAAAGATTTTATAGAAAGAATAAAAACTTTTATTCTAGAAAGTTCAAAACTTGTAAAAGCTCTGCTCATAATTTTATGCACATTGATTTTGTCTTCAATAATTATTTTACTGGTAACGCTGCCAAAAAGACCTGCTAAAAGACACAAAAAAGCTAATCCAATTGCAGAACAGGAACAGAAAGTAAATGAAGAAGAGTTTTTTAAGCCGGAAGAATTAAAACTTACTGATGATTATTATTATTTAAATGAAAAAAAGTTAATATGGAATGAAGATGATGTAAAGGAATATTTTACACTTCCTACAGAAGAAAACATAAAACCTTTAAGTGAAGCGAATGAAAAAATTGTAGATGAGATTTTAGGAGTTGCACCGTGAAAATATATATATATTTATTTTTTATCTTAATAAGCCTTTTGTTTATTACAGCGTGTTCAAGTACAAAAAATATTGAAACCGATAAACCTCTCCAGGAATTAGAAGAAAATGAACTGGCAGAAGAAAATGAATCAAGCGAAACTCCAGACTCAGCAGAAGAAATAAAGCCGATTGAAGAACCGGAAGTTTTTGAAAATGAAGAAAATGAAACTGAAGACACAGAAACTTTATACGAAGAAATAAATGATGAAGATGCGTACTTTGAAAGTGATGTAACAGTGCTTATTCCTTCAAATGACAAAAGCTTAAATGATAAATCAATTGAAAATGAAAGCGTAAATGAAATTATAGAAGCTGAAACTGAACTGATAAGAACTGAAGAAAATAATGAAATCACTGAAATTGATAATTTGAATAATAAAAATAGTTTAAATGATACAGAAGCATCTGAAGTAAATTTAGTTTCAAGTGATGAAAATGAAGTTGGACTTGATATAAGCGAAGAGAATTCAATTGATATAGAAAATATGGATTCTGTCGATTCAAATGAAAATATTGCCGCAACTGAAAATGAAAATAAAACGAAAAAAGCGAATGAAGAAGTTATAATTTCCAGAAGTGTTAAATTGATGAAGAATCAGTATCTGGATGTTCTGTACCCTGGAAGCGGCTGGGTTTATTTAGGTGAAGTAAATGACACTGAAAAACTCAGGTACTTTGGAAGAAAAATTACTGAAAAGGATATGCTCTTTTCTTTAAGAACTAAAGACGAAGGAAAAGCAATTCTTCACTTTTATAAAGTTGATAAATTAAACGGTCAGAATATAAACGATTACCTTGAAGTTATAATTTCTGGAGTAAACACAACACAGGACAGAGTAAGGGCTCCTGATTATGCAGAAAAAGTGCCTCCGAAAAATCCAGTTGAAAACATTAAACCTAAAAATACCGAAGAGAAAAAAATAAACGATGAACCAAAAGCTATAGAAACTAAAAAAACAAATGAACAAACTGAAATTTCGAACACTCAAATTGAAAGCAAAGAAAATTTAACATCAACTGAAGAAAACAAAACTTCCTCTGATGCTTCACTTTCAAATGATGAAGTTCTTAAGCTTGCAAAAGAAAGTTTTAACAGAAAAGATTATAAAGCTGCCCTTGATTATATAAATCAATATTTAGCAAATTCCGTTTCACTGTATGATGAAGCTTTATTCTATAAGGCCCAGATTCTTGAATCCCCTTCAACTTACAAAAATATAAAGCAGGCAATTGAGTGTTACGAAAAAATTGTAAAAGAATATCCAAAAAGTGCTTATTGGAAAAAATCAAATGAACGGGCAACATATTTAAAACGATTTTATCTAAATGTGCGTTAACATAAAGGAGCGTTTATGAAATCAAAAAAGTTAATTTCTATACTTTCAGTTTTATTTGTTTTTATTGCTGCAGGCTGTTCAATTCAGCAGACACAAAAGCAGGTTCGGACAATTACTGTTATTGGTGAAGGTGAAGTTTTGTCTGAAAACGACAGGGCAAAGATTACACTTTCTGTAGTAACAAAAAATTATGATGTTATAAAAGCAACTCAGGAAAACTCTGATAAAATGAGTAGAATCTGTTCTGAATTAATTAAAGCAAGTTTGCCGGAAGATAAAATTTCTACTACTCAGTTTTCTATTTATCAGGAACAAATTTATCAGAATGGAAGAAATGTTCCGGGGCAATACAGAGTCAGCAATGAAATAACTCTTTCTGTAGATGACATTTCTAAAGTTTCAGAGTTTATTTCGCTCTCACTTAAAAACGGTGCGAATGAACTTTCAAATTTAAGCTACACAACATCAAATAAAGAAGATGCACTAAAGCAGGCACGAATTCTTGCTGTTAAGAATGCAGAAAACAGAGCAACAATTTTAGCAACTTCAAGCGGAAATACTTTGGGAAAAATACTTTCTATTTCAGAAGAAAATGCTGCTGTGTCACTATCTTCAAAAAGACTGTACGCAAAAAATGCTGCAAGCGATGAACTTTCAATTCCTGTAATGGCTGGAAGTTCTACATCTCAAGTAAGGATTTGTGTTGTTTACGAAATATTAAATCAATAAAGGAAGCAAAAAGTTTATAACTATATAATTGCAGATAATGAAATAAAGTTATAAGATTACAATAATTTTTAATTTGATATAGAGGATTTTATGTTAGACTTGAAATTTATAAAAGAAAATTTAGATGCTGTAAAGAAAAACATTGTTGACAGAAACATGAATGCAGATGCAGACATCGTTGTAGAACTTTATGATAAAAGAACTGCTCTTGTTACTGAATTACAGAATCTTCAGCAGGCAAGAAATGCAAATGCACAGGCAATGAAACAAAAGCTTGATGCAGAAACAAGACAGAAATATATTGATGAAGGAAAAGCATTAAAAGATAAAATCGCTGAAAAAGAAGCAGAACTTAATGAAACAGAAGCTAAGCTTGATGAAGCTGCACGCCAGATTCCTAATATGGCAAATCCAAATGTTCCTGTTGGAAAAGTTGACACAGAAAATCTTGAGGTTAAAAAAGTTGGAACTGTAAGAAAATTTGACTTTAAGCCAAAGGATCATGTTCAGCTTGGAGAAGCACTTGATATTGTAGATTTTGAAAGAGGAACAAAAGTTTCAGGCCCTAAATTCTATTATTTGAAGAATGAAGCAGTTTTCCTTGAGCAGGCACTTATAATGTATGTTCTTAACATTTTAAGAAAGCACAATTTCACTCCATTTATAACACCGGATGTTGCTAAAGAAGAAGTATTAAAGGGAATCGGTTTTAATCCCCGCGGAAATGAGAGCAATGTTTATGCAATTGAGGATGAAGGAACCTGTTTAGTTGCAACCGCAGAAATAACTCTCGGTGGTTTCCACTCAGGAGAGATTTTAGACAAGTCAAGACTTCCTCTCTTCTACTGCGGACTTTCACATTGTTTCAGAAGAGAAGCTGGTGCAGCAGGTCACTTTAGTAAAGGTTTGTACAGAGTTCATCAGTTTGATAAAGTTGAAATGTTTGTATATTGTCTCCCGGAACAGAGTGATGAGATTCACGAAAAACTCAGACTTATTGAAGAAGAAATTTTTTCTTCATTAGGTTTGCCATTCAGAGTTGTTGATACATGTACTGGAGACTTGGGTGCGCCTGCATACAGAAAGTGGGATCTTGAAGCATGGATGCCTGGCCGCTCTGACGAAAATCATCCTGACGGAGATTGGGGCGAAGTAACATCAACTTCTAACTGTACAGATTATCAGGCACGAAGATTAAATGTAAAATATCACGATGATGATGGAAAGAATAAATATGTGCATATGCTGAACGGAACTGCAATTGCTGTTGGTCGCGCTATGCTTGCTATTCTTGAAAATTATCAGAATGAAGATGGTTCTATTACAGTGCCTGAAGTTTTAGTTCCTTATTGCGGCTTTGATAAGATTGGTCCAAAAAAGGATGTAACTTCTCCTGTATATAAGTCTATAAAAAAATAAATTATAGGTTGAGATGGAACAAAGAGATTACAGTCATCACATTTTTTTACTCCTGATGATTATAACTTTCATTATAGTTGCAACGGTTTTAAAATTGACTGCATCTTTTTTTGTTCCGGTTACAATTTCTGTTCTTATAGCCTTTGTATTTTTCCCCTTCCTGAAAAAAATGCATGAATCTAAAATAAAAGTGCCATGGATTTTAGGAATAATCATCGTTGTACTTATTGCAATTTTCTTCTTCTTCATCTTGGGAAATCTTTTAGTTGCAAGTTTTAAAACGATACTACAGTCACTTCCGAAATACGAAGCGCGCTTTACTGTAATAACAAATACATTTCTAGAAAAGTTTAAACTTTCAGATTTAGAAAAATCAGAGATTCTGGCAAAATTCTTTTCTACTTCAGAAATTAATTCTCTGTTAAAAAATTCTATTCTTTCTATAAGCAACTACATCTTAAACAGTGGAAAAAACATTCTTCTTATTTCACTTTTTGTAGTGTTTCTGTTGATTGAAATGAAAAACTTATATCCGAAAGTTTTAAATGCATTTCCAGAAGGAAGAACCAGCAAAAAAATCATTATCATTGCAACAAAAATTATTTCTCAGGTAACGCACTTTATTTCAATAAAATTCTTAGTTTCATTAATTACAGGCTTTTTAGTTTATTTAGTTTGTGCAATTGTAAAAATGGACTTTGCAATTTTATGGGGCTTTTTTGCTTTTATATTGAATTTTATACCAAACTTTGGATCAATTATTTCCTGGGCAATTACATCAGTTTTTGCAATTCTGCAGTTTTATCCTCATGCAGCAATTCCTGTAACAGTTTCAGTTCTTGTTCTTGCAATCAATATGATTTTCGGAAACATTGTGGAGCCTCGCTGGGAAGGAGAAGATTTAGGTCTTTCACCATTCGTTATTTTAGTAAGCCTTTCATTATGGACCTGGCTCTGGGGCTTTGTCGGTGCAATCCTTGCAGTTCCTTTAACAGTAATAATAAAAATTATCTGCGAAAATATTGAATTCTTAAAACCTGTTGCAGTTCTGATGGGAACTTCATCAAAAAGAAAAAGAAAGCATCTTTAACTTATTCTATTCATTAAAAATTTTACCGGTTGCTCTTTCGTATAAAAATCTTTTGTCTTCCTGCTTAACATTTTCAAAGAGAACCAAATAGCATTTTTTGTCTTCATTAAGATATACATCATCAATCTTAAACGAGAGCATAATAGTGCGCTTAATCAGTTTGTTCCCGGTAAGAGTAAAATTCAGCTGTCCTTCATAAAGCTGATCTAAAACTAAATCTGTATCTTTATTTGCAGTAACCAGCATTTTTTCATTATCTGCATAAATTATAGTTAACGGATTATTCTGCGATTCAAAGGATTCAACAACCGTAAATTCTTTTTGCGTTAAATATCTGACAGCACTTAATAAAAACACACCGTTTGAGATAGGCTTATTTTCCTGCTTTATTTTAATCAAAATTTTTTCCAGCAAGTTTTTTGCTTCGACCTGCACTTTAGAATCTATTTCAGCCCACTTTGGCTGGCTAAACATTGTAAACCCTGAAAGCGGTACACATTCATAGGAAATTTTTTCGTTGTCAGAAGAAGTAAAACCAATAGCAGCAGAGAAATCATATTCAGGTGCTGTAGATTTTTCTGTAATTCTGAAAATTTGCTGCGGAACAACAATCGCAAGTCCTTTAGAACATTCTTTCATTACAGTATTAAAATACAATCCGAGTCTGTTAAAATAAAACTGGATTTTTACATTCTTACCCAAAAACTGTTCTGTAATTCTACTTGTATTTTTTAAAAGGATTATTCCTTCATCATATACTTCAATCTGTTTTGCAGGGATAGCAACCGGGAAAACGGCTGACATTGAAACTTTATAATCAGGTATGTCCTGGGTTTTGTTTTCATTTAATTCGATTTCAGCCATTACGGGCTTTTCTTCAAGTGTCACTGTAAGAGGAACATTATCATCACGCAAATATTGCAGTACCAATTCACGTTCAATTTTTGTTAATTCGATCTGTTCACTCATTAAGTTTTACTCCAGTTTTAATCATTCAATCAATAAATTCTATTTGATTTATTTTAATTGAATCTGCTGAATTTGTAAAATAAATAATTATCTCAAATGATGGCAAATGGAAATCGCTTGTGTCTAATTTATTATATTCATTTGAAACTTCAGTTTTTTTATTTGATTGAGTTTTATCTGTGAGTTCATAAAAGTACTTAACTGGAATTTGAATTATATCTTCACTGACAAAAGCTTCTCCAATAATATATTTTTTTAATTCAAAGGGCTCTTCTATTTTCTTGTTTAATTTATACTCGAACACTTTATAGACATACAGGTTATTAACATCAAAATTAGAAGCAAGGTTTTCTTTAGAGATAAAGGAATTGCAGGTGTCTATGATTTTATTCAGCTGCCCTTCACTTAGATTTGATTGATTCAATAAACCGATTTTTGAAAGTGACGGATAAACTGCATCAATATTTAATTCTGATTTTGCAAAAACAAGGCTTTCAGTTGTAATTTTCGAACGGCCATTTGAACTATTTTGTATTTTAGGAGCTGTAAGTAAATCTTTTTCAATTTCATCTGTCCATTCAAAAGTTTCTTCAATCTGATTAGACAAGGATTTTAAAGTATCTGATGATTTATCAAGCTTGAAATTTGAACCCTCGCACGAAATAAAGAAGAATAAAACTGTAGAAATCAGATAAAGTGTTTTTTTCATACTATAGTTTTAGCATAAAAAAAGAATTTAATCACGACATCAAACCATATTATTTTATTTATTTGCTTGTAAAAATATCAATGAAAATGTAAGATTACAAAACATAAATCGTTAGAAATTATTTATTTTTAGAGGAAAGAAATGGCTTTAACCTTAGCAGAAAAAATCATCCAGAATCACATTGTTTCTTGTGAAGAAGCTTTTACACCAGGAGTTCCAATTAAACGCGGTGTAGATATTGCAATGAAAATTGATCAGACTTTAACTCAGGATGCTACCGGAACAATGGCATATTTACAGTTTGAAACTATTGGTGTTCCACGAGTTAAAACAGAAGTAAGCGTTAGTTATGTAGATCACAATACATTGCAGACAGATTTTAAGAATCACGATGATCACAGATACCTTCAGTCAATTGCAGCAAAATATGGATTATATTTTTCACGTCCTGGAAACGGTGTTTGCCATCAGGTTCACATTGAGCATTTTGGGAAACCTGGAAAAACTTTACTTGGTTCAGACAGTCACACTCCAACTGGTGGTGGAATCGGAATGATTGCTATTGGTGCCGGAGGAATTGATGTTGCTGTTGCAATGGGTGGCGGTGCATTTCATCTTGCAATGCCCAAAATTTATGGAGTTAAGCTTACTGGACGATTAAGAAAAGGAATCGGTGCCAAAGATATTATCCTTGAAGTTTTGCGCAGAGAATCTGTAAAAGGCGGAGTTGGTGCAATTTACGAATACTTTGGTGAAGGCGTAAAAAGCCTTACAGTTCCACAGAGAGCAACTGTAACAAACATGGGTGCTGAACTTGGAGCTACCTGTTCTGTATTCCCAGCTGATGATACAACAAAATCATTTCTTGAAAGTATGGGCCGCGGTGCTGATTTTACTGAACAGAAAGCAGATGAAGGCGCTGTATATGATAAAGTAATTGAGATTGATTTATCATCATTAAATGCTTTAGCTGCATGCCCTCACTCTCCAGATGCTGTAAAAGCTGTAAGTGAATTAAAGGACATAAAGGTAACACAGGTTGCAATTGGAAGCTGTACAAACTCTTCTCTTGATGATTTAGCCAGTGTTGCAGCTATAGTAAAAGGAAAGCATATAGCACCAGGTGTTGAAGCAGGTATTGCTCCTGGCAGCAGAACAACACTTTTAATGGCAGAAAAAGCCGGAATCTTAGGCGAATTAATAAGGGCAGGTTTTAGAATTCTTGAAAGTGCCTGTGGTCCTTGTATCGGAATGGGCTTTGCACCAAACAGTGAAGGCGTTTCATTGCGTACCTTCAACAGAAACTTTAAAGGAAGATCCGGAACTGCTGATGCTTCAATTTATCTTGTCAGCCCTGAAACAGCTGCAGCAAGTGCAATTACAGGTTACATAACAGATCCTTCTACACTCGATTATTTCGATGCTTCTTATACTGAAAGCGAAAGAATTTCTTTATTGACAGGAAAAGATTCACGACTTTCTTCAGAAGATGTTTTACAGGATGCACAGGATGAAGGTATGCTGATTCCTCCTCTACCATTAGAAGAAGCTCAGAAAGTAGAAATTCTTAGAGGTCCAAATATTAAGCCTTGTCCACCATGTAAACCTTGCGAAGACAATTTATCTCTCCCGGTTTTACTAAAAGCAAAGGACAATGTTTCTACAGATGATATTATGCCTGCAGGAACAAAAGTTCTTCCATTCAGATCTAACATTCCTGAAATCAGTAAATTCACTTATGAAAGACTTGATGAAAATTTCTATAACAAGGCAAAAGCTATTGATATGAGCGGATGTTTTGTTGTTGGCGGTGAAAACTTTGGCCAGGGTTCAAGCCGTGAACACGCTGCATTGGGACCTATGTACTTAGGTGTTCGTGCAGTCATTACAAAGAGTTTTGCCCGAATCCATAAAGCTAATCTGATTAACTACGGAATTATCCCTATTACATTTGAAAATCCAAACGATTACGAAGAAATTTCTGAAGGCGATACACTTGAAATTACAAACATTTTTGATAGCCTCAAAAACGCAAAACCTTTCGCAATTACAGTAAAAGGTAAAAATGGAACAAAACAGATTTCCGGTGTCAATGATCTGGCAGAACGCTCAAGAAACATTCTTCTTTCAGGCGGACTTGCTTCTTACACAAGAAATGGCGGTCAGTAATTTTTAGTATAATCTATTTGATTTTTAATCAATAATAATTAGGTGTATATGGTTTTAATAACTGTATGCACCTTTTTTTATGCCTGATTATAATTTGCCGTATAAAAAAAAATCCTAGCAAATTTTATACTTTAGGCTTTATAATATAATGTATATAAAGAATTTGTTTAGAAAACAAATGTCATGGCAAAAAGATTTTTATATGCGAGGTAAATATGCTTAAGATACACAATATGCTTGAAGACGTTGTTATAGAACAAGTTAATCAACTCTATGATCAAGTAAAACAAAAGGAATCTTCATGGCTTACTTGTGATTGTGAGAATTGCCGTCTGGATACTATCTGCTATGTATTGAACAGGCTTCCTAATAATTATGTTGTCAGCGGGCGCGGAGTAACTCACAGCTTCTTAAACAATAATACCCAGCTTTCTGTTGATATAAATAAACTTTGTATTGAAGGCATGAGACTTGTCAGTTCTGCTAAAAGACCTTATCACACGGATTTAAAGAACAGCATAAAAGAAATTCCTGAATCAGAAAATGCAACTTATAACTTCCCGACTTTCTTCGGAAACATTTTTGATGGCAATACATTTGAACCGCTTATAAATGCAAGGGTACTTTTAAGGATTGATAATGAAGTTGCTGAAATGATGGATGTAACTTGGCCGAATCCCTGTGTAACTTATGAAGCAACAAAAGGAAGCTATACATTCTGGATTGCCCCTATCAGTGCGAAAGAAGAAAAATTAAAAAGGGAATTTAATTTCAAAATAGAAGTAACAGCCTACGGTTACGAAGACACTCAGTACAGTTTTTCAATTCCTCTGGTAAGTGAAAAAATAAGCCGCCGGGAAGTTAATTCCTGCTACAGCTATAAAATTCAGGATATTTTCCTGTTTCAGACGAAAGATTAAACATTGATTTCGTAAAAAATATATACTCAAAGCGCCTCAAATTCTGCAAATTCACTTTTTATTTAAAATTTCTTAAAACAGACTCTTTATATTGACAATTGTAGTTATTTAAGGAAAAATTGTTACAATATGAAAAAGCAGATTTTGAACAGCCAACAGTTAGAGTCGATGTCAACTCCTGACTTAATTAGCCTTGCAGATGATTATGGAATAGATATTCCGGATGATTTAAATAGATGTTTTGTAATAAGTGAATTAATCGATTATTTTGAAGAAATAAAATCAGAAAATAGTAAAAATGATTTAGAAGAACTGAAGGAAGAAGATAATGTTGATTTAAATAACGAAAATACAGAATCTCTTCCAAAGTCATATAATGATACCACAATAGATGTGCTGTTAAGAAATCCTTCATGGGCTTTTGTATACTGGGATATAAGTGAAGCAGAAATTAAAAGAATGAAAGAAGAAGGAAGCAGTTTATTTTTACAGATTGCATTTTTCGAAAACAGTGAAACAGAAAAACCTCTTGATGTAATAGAAACTTCAGTGGCAGCAAATATAAATGAAGAATACATAATGATTCCTTTAGATGTTAAATTTTTCTCAATTAATTTAATCAGTAAAAATGAATTAAATGCTGAGAATATTTTAGCTTCGACAGAACGAATTGAAATAGACCAGGAAAGTGATTTAATAAAAAGCTTAAAGCCAGGAATGAAATCTAATTATTCTGATGCAGTTAAGCTTTCCGGCATGAAAGATTTAATCTATTCGCATTATATAAATCACAGGCAATCATTTTCAAATTAATTTTTTCTATAGAGAGGAGTACATATATGGACGAAAAAAACTTAGTATTAGTTATAGAAGCAAATCAGCCATACATAAGAAAGATAGATGCTCTTGAAAAGGATCAGTCAGTTTCTGAAAATTCACAAGCCGATTTTTCTGCTCAAAATGATATTTTATTTTCTGCAATAACAAATACTTATGTTCCGCTTTTAAATATGCTTTCTTCTCTGGAAGAAAAAAACATGAAGTTTAAAATCGGATTAGTTTTAACGGCTCCTTTAGTTTCTCTCCTTTCTGATGCACAGATTCAAAAACAGTACATTGATCATTTAGATAAAGTAATTGCTCTTGGAGAAAATGAATTAAAAAGGGCTCAAAAAAATCAGTCTGAAACCGTTGATAATATTTTGTACAATCTGGAAAACTATAAAAAAATAAAAACAGACTTTACAGAAAAATATCAGCAGAACTTAATTCCGGCATTCAGAAGTTTTCAAAAGAAAGGCTATGTAGAATTAATTGCTTCTACAGCAACTTATGTTTATCTTCCGCATTATAAAAAATTTCCTGAAGTAATTAATGCTCAGATTGAAACAGGCCTTTATTCCCAGCGATATTATTTTGGTGAAACTGGTGAAGGCTTTTATATTCCTCATATGGGCTGGTTCAAGAATCTTGAAAAACCGTTGCGTTCCTATGGCGTAAATTATTCTATAGTTGATGCACGATCATTTTTATTTTCAGAAAGCTGCCCTGCCACAGGAATTTTTTCTCCATTAAGATGTGATAATTCACTTGTATTGTTTGGAAATGATCCTTACACAGAAATTGATATTAATGGCGATGACGGCTATTTAAAAAATGAAGTATACAGAAATCAGGATAAGGACATTGGCTTTACAATCGAGCAGAAATATCTTTCAAAGTTTTTATCCCCTGACGGCAAAAGAATTCAGACTGGCTATAAATATTACAATAATGAATCTGATGAAAGCAGTTATGTTCTATATGATAATTCAGAAGCTGATGAGCAGATAAAAACAGATGCACTGGACTTTTATGAAAAAAGATTTACCCGTCTTGATGAAGCTTCAAAGAGTTTAAAGAAGCAGGATGTAACTTTAGTTTGTACAATAAAAGCTGAATACCTTGGACAAAAATGGCATGAAGGAATTAAGTGGCTCGAAGAATTGATTACAATTGCCTGTACAAAAAATGAAATAAATTTGAGAACCTGCAATGAACTGATTAATGATCAGTTTAAACTTCCAAAATTTGCTCCCTACCCTTGTTCAAATAATGGCTTAGGATATGGTGAAGATTTACTTGATAACACAAACAGTTTCTATACACGATATATTCAAAAAGCTACACAAAGAATGATTGATTTAACAGAGAGATTTCCTTCTGAATCAAGCCTAAAGCAGAGATTACTGAATCTTGGTTCAAAAGAAGTTTTGCTTGCTCAAAGCAGTGAATGGCTTTTAATGCTTCATGATAATGTTCTGAATGATTATGTTGAGAATGAACTGAAAGAAAAGATTTTGAATTTCAGCAAAGTATTTGATGCCCTGGCAAGTAATACAGTAAGTACAGAATGGCTTACTATGATTGAAAAAAATGATGCGATTTTCCCGTGGTTGAACTACAGAATCTTCAGTAAGAAAAAATAATTACTAAGTTCTTACACACTCACTCAACCACTCGTACATAAAAAAAGGACTGCCCTTTAACAGCCTCTTCAAACTAATGAGTCGAAAGAAGTCAGGGCAATCCCTATAAACTACAATAAGGTTCTGCTTATTTATAAAGCTAGGTTTATCTTCCCCAGGTAAGCATCATGTCGTAGTTGTCTTCATTTACTTCAAAGTACTGGTTAGATTCTCCGCAGGTCGGACAGAATTCAGGAGCAACAGGACCTGTTACAATGTGACCGCACTTAAGGCATTCCCACACCTTTATGCTTCCAGCGTTGATTTTTGCCTTTGTGTCTTCATCTTTAAGAAGTGAGCGGTAGCGTTCTTCGTGACGCTTTTCGATTTCTGCAATTGAGCGGAACTTTTTTGCAAGGTCAGCAAATCCTTCTGCTTCAGCAGTTTTTGCAAAGCCTTCGTACATGTCCGTCCATTCATAGTTTTCGCCATCTGCACTTGCCTTTAAATTTGAAGCTGTATCAGCAAGGCCGCCAAGTTCCTTAAACCAGATTTTTGCATGATTTTCTTCGTTAAGGGCAGTTTTTTCAAAGACTTTTGCTATCTGCTCATTGCCTTCTTTTCTTGCAATATCAGAAAAATAAATGTACTTGTTTCTTGCCTGTGATTCTCCTGAAAATGCAGCCCAGAGATTTTTTTCTGTCTGTGTTCCTTCGTATTTGTTCATAAATTTACTCCCATATTTATATTTGTTTTTATGCTGCTAATTAAATTTGCAAGCCATTTTCTAAATATTCACAGATTATAACTCACTTTTTAAAACTATGCATTAAGTTTTTAATTGTTATTTTGCGGTTTAGGGTTTAAAATTATAAATATGATGAAATTACGCATATATAGTGTTTTTCTACTTTCACTATTCATTATTACAGGCTGTTCTAGAAATCAAAAAAACAACAGTAATAATCAGTTGGTTCCAGAAGATCCTGAAATGGAAAGCGGAGAATTTCAATTAAAATCCGTACTGGATTCTTATGTTCCTCAAAAAAAGTCCTATAATTTTTATCTGACTTATAAGACTGCTCATCCGTGGTGGGATGCTGTTGCCCTCGGTATAGAAGACGCAGTAAAGCAGTTTGAAAGTAATGATGTGTACATTACTTATGACTATCTTGCTCCAGAAAAAATGTCTGCCTATGATCAGATAGAACGGATACAAAAGGCAGCAGCAAAAAAAACTTATGATGTAATTGGAGTTGATGTTGCAGATATTTCAATTGTAACGCCGGTAATAAATAAACTGATTGACCGCGGACAGAAAGTTATGACCTTTTCCAGTTCAGATTCCGGTAAAGAAAATGGCTGTAAAAGAATTGCGTATGTCGGTAACACACATAACTATGAAGACGGAAAAATTCTTGCAGAATGTCTGTGTCAGAAATTAAATTACAAAGGTAAAATTGCAATGCTTGTCGGTAATCATGGAGCTCCGTGTCATGAAGACCGTGCACAGGGAGCAAAGGACGTATTTGCCCAATATCCGGACATTTCACTTGTTGATGAACAGTATGATGAAGATCTTGAAGAAAAAGCCTATGAGTTTACAAAAGGATTTTTTGGAAAATATCCTGATTTGAACGGAATCATCTGCTGCAACATGAGTAATTCAGTCGGAGCAGGACGCGCTGTAAAAGAAAAAGGAAAAACAGAACAGATTGTAATCACAGGAATGGATCATGACAAAAGGGCTCTGGAATATATGCGTGAAGGAATAATCTATGCCCTTGCCCTTCAGGATTGCTATGCAATTGGTTTTGATACAATTACTACCGCAGTAAAAATTGCTGATGGACTTCTTCCAGGTTCTGCATATCCGGAAATGACTGAAGAAAATACTGAAGTGTTTTTTCAAAAGGATGCAGACTCTCTTTTGAGTTCCCTTTACGGCGAAATAGATTAGGTGGCACACAATGAAAATTAAAGAGAATAAAATTATTTTCATAGGCGGAATTATTGTTCTTTCACTGATTATTACAGGCTATATCTGGAATTACCAGAGTACACAGAAACACACACAGCTTGTTACAGAAAGTTTAACTGATTTCTATATGGAAGAACTTATTAATCGCCGTGTTTCAATCATTTCTGATACATTAAAACAAAATTTTCAGTATATGGAAAATGCACTGGACTCAATTACAAAAGAAGATTTGAGTTCTACAACATCCCTTAGAAATTATCTTGGAAAAATACGACGTCTTTATGGCATTGAAAAATTTTCCTTCGTGGATCAGGATTGTCTTGTCTACAGTGCACACTCTACAAGCACAGGGAAAACCCGTTATCCTTTTCTTGCCGTTGAACTTTCAAAACCTATTGTAACAACAGTTACGGACTATGGCGGAGAAAAACATCTTTTTATTGCACTTTCCGTTTCCAGAATTGAATTTCAGGGTAAAAAAATTACTGCCTGCTTTGCTCAGGTAAACATAGCCCAGATGTTACATTCCATGACTGTCCGTGCTGACAATATGGAATCATATTTTAACGTTTACCTTAAAAACGGAGAAAGCCTTACAAATGTCCCTTTTGGAGGAATTGAATCCGGAAGAAATATTCTATCTGTAATTTATGAAAATGATACAACAAAAAAAAGCTATAATAAAATTTCAGAAGATTTTATGAATGAAAGAAAAGGCAGCATCCATGTTCCTTACAAAAGAGATAATGCCCACCTTTATTATGCACCCGTAGAAGAAACTGGCTGGATTCTCTCAATTCTTGTTTATGATAATGTGATTTCTTCACAGATAAAATCTAACAACCAGAAAATTGAATTTATCAATCATCTTCAAAGTTTAATCACAATCATTTCAGTCATAATTCTTTTTGTAGTTTTCATCATTATACTCAGAAAAAACTCCGCTCTTAAAATAGAACAGGAGAAGCATATAGCTGAAGAAATAAAAAAAGCATACGACAAACTGAATAAAGAAACTCAGGGAATGCAGATTATCCACTCAATCATTCATTCTGGCCCGTGGACAATAGAGTTTAACAGTAAAGGCGAAATAGAAAAATGTATCTGGTCACAGCCTTTCCGTCAGATGCTTGGTTATACATCAAAAGAAGAATTTCCTGACATTTTAGAATCCTGGTCAAAATTACTTCATCCTGATGATACGGAGCGTGTCATGAATGCTTTCTGGTCTGCTGTAAATGATTATACAGGCAATACTATTTATGATGTTGAATACCGCCTCATGACAAAAAATGCAGGTTACAAATGGTATCATGCAGCGGGTAACCTTATCCGTAATAGCGACGGTTCACCTGTAACTTATGTAGGTCTCTTCATTGATATTGATGAAAAAAAGAATTTAAAAACTCTTTCTGAAACTGATCAAATGACAGGCCTCTTAAACCGTGTAAGCGGAGAAAAACGGGTTTCGGAAGCAATGCAAGAGGGCTGTGGCGGACTGTTTATACTGCTTGATATTGACCATTTTAAATCCATCAATGATACATACGGACATGGAGTTGGTGACAAAGTTATTATAAATGTTGCACAAACCCTCAAATCAACATTCCGCGAAAATGATGTTGTATTCCGTCTTGGCGGTGATGAATTTGCAGCTTATGCAAAATATCTTCGTACAGAGAAAAATGCGAAACGGGTTATAAAAAGATTTATTGACAGTCTAAAAGAAATTTCTATACCGGAACTGAATGGCAACCCGATTAATGCAAGTATTGGTGCAATTATTCTGAACCGCGGTGAAACAGATGATTTTGAGCGATGCTATAAACTTGTAGATGACGGTGTTTATGAAAGCAAAAAGATTGACGGTCGCTCAGCTGTTACTTTTGCAAGAAAATAAATCCGCAAAATTTAGAAAACCTCCTGCACACACACTTTCTCGCACTATATTGAATTTTTATTAAAGATGAATATACTTAGTCATGTACCGGGGTGGCTTTAAGTCTGAGATTATACCCGAAGTTTCGCACGAAACTTATAACCTGATCTGGATAATACCAGCGGAGGAAGTATGATAAAATCTACTTTCAAATTTTTATTTTTATTCATTTCAATTTTATTTTTTAGTTTTACACTTGGTTGTAAAAAATCATCTTCAACTTCAAAAAATGTTGTCACTTACACTTACGACAGTTTTGCAGCAGACTGGGGAAGCGCTCCTCTTCTAAAAGAAGCTTTTGAAAAGAACTTTCCGTACACAGTTGAGTTTGTAGACTGCGGGGATGCAATTGAATGTTTCTACAAGATTCAAACAGAAGGTAAAGACTGCCTCTGTGATGTAATTGTGGGAATCGACAACAACTATGCAGGCGAAGTAATTTCTTCTGGAATTCTTGAAAAGTACAAAGCTAAAAATGCTGATAAGCTTTTATATCCTTTTTTACAGGAACAGCTTTCAAAGGATTACTATTTAACTCCATACGATTTCAGTCATTTTGCATTGATTTATGATACAAAAAGCTCTGTTGCTGCCCCTGAAAAACTTTCTGATTTAACGAAGGACATTTATTCTAAAAAAATAGTTTTAATGGATCCAAGAACTTCTACTCCAGGCTTAGGCTTTGTTGCATGGACAAGTGCAGTTTTTTCAGATTCCGAATTTGATTCATTCTGGAAGAATTTAAAACCAAATATTTTATCTATGACTCCAAGCTGGTCTCATGGCTGGGGAATGTTTTTACAGGGAGAAGCTCCTTTAGTAATCAGTTATACAACAAGTCCAGCATATTGTGTTGAAGAAGAAAACAATGACAGATATATTGCACTTGAATTTTCTGACGGACATGTCATGCAGGTTGAAGGTGCAGGTCTTTTGAAAACTGCAAGAAATAAAGAAGGTGCAAAAGCATTTATTGATTTTTTAATTTCTGATGAAGCACAGGTTTTACTGCCTAAAACACAATGGATGTATCCTTCCAACAAAAATATTGAGCTTCCTGAAAGCTATAAAAAAGCAGCTCCTTTAGTTCAAAAAACTTTATTTACTGATGAAAAAAAAGTTAAAGAAAAGACACAAAAGGTTATAAAGCTTCTTAATGAAAACTAAAGTTACTAAAGCATTTCGTAAAGCAATACTTATATTGAGTACAATTTTATTTGTATCAATTTTTACCTGCTTTATGATAATGCTTTTAAATGTTTTTATTTTTGGGTTAAAGAATTTTTCTCTCTGCAGTTTTGATTTTAAATCATTTATAAAAATCTGTTCATACACTTTGCTGCAGAGTATTCTTTCTACATTAATTTCTTTGATTCTTGGTTTCTGTGCCGCATACTATATTTCCTTGAAAAAAGTAAGATTTCTGAAGTTTGTAGATTTTTTTTCTGCAGTTCCTTTATGCATAAGTGCAGTTATTATCTGCCTTGCTTACATTAATATTTTTGGAATCAATGGTTTATTCAATAAACTTCTTGTAAATATTTTGCGCATCAGAAAAGCACCTTTTACTTTCCTGTATTCTTTTTTGGGGGTAATTTTTATTCAGGGATTCTATAATTTCCCGCTTGTTACAAAAAATGTTTGCAACGCCATAGACAATAAATCTTTTATTCAGGAAGATGCTGCAAGAATATTAGGTGCAGGAGAAGCAAAAATATTTTTTAAAATCACCCTGCCTTCTCTGACTTCTTCTATAATCAACAGCTTGATTCCAATTTTTATTTTCTGTTATTTTTCCTTCATCATTGTTTTAATGTTTGCATCTGTAGGCAACACAACGCTTGAAGTTTCTGTATTTCAGTTTTCGAGAAAACCTTCTACTTTTAATCTTGCTTCATTTTATGCGTTAACAGAATCTGTAATTGCCCTACTACTATTTTATATTTTAAATAAGATAGATAAAAAATATGACAGCAACAAAGATTTTTATCTGGAAGAAAGAAAAGAAAAATCATTTTATATAAGCCCGTTAAAATTTATTGATTATGTTTTTATAACACTTTTTATTTTGCTTTTTATTTTTTGCTTTCTCCTGCCGCTTATCTCGATTCCAGTAAATTCCTTTAACATTAAAACTGTCACTTCTGTTTTTAGATCTTCCGGGTTTTATACTTGTCTTTTAAACACAATACTTTTGGGAGCTGCTACTTCATTTTTAACAACCCTACTTTCAGTGACTTTCTGTGTTTTTTCAAGAATTAAAAAGATTAAGCTTTCACGACTTGTTTCTATTTTGCCAATGTGTGTTTCAAGTATCATTATAGGCTTTGCAATTATTTTTACTGTAAGAAAAGGAAATGTATTCTATTTAATTCTGTGCCAGTCACTGCTTTTTTTTCCATTTTCTGCTCGCATTCTGTTTCCGCCATTACAAAAAATCAATGAGGAAATAATAAACTCTTCTCTCCTACTTTCAGGAAGTTACACAGAAACAATTTTCAGGGTAATAATTCCATACTGTAAAAAAGGAATTTTAACTTCTTTAGGTTTATGTTTTGCATTAAGTGCAGGAGAGGCATCCCTTCCGCTTGTTCTTTCTATAAGAAATTTTGAAGTTCTTTCACAATACATTTACAGGCTTGCTTCAAACTACAGGCTTTCGCAGGCAAATTTATGTGCTTTTATCTTGATGATTATCTGCTGTGCTTTTTATTCTGTTGCAAATGATTCGTTTAAAACTTTTGGCAAGGGAGAAATAAAATGAGTTTTTTTGTTGCAAAAAATATTCATAAAACTTATGGCACTTTAACTTTAGATTGTAATCTTGAGGTAGAAGAAAATTCCTTTACATGTATATTGGGACCTTCTGGCTCTGGAAAATCTACTTTATTAAAAATAATTTCCGGACTTGAAAAAAATGACTCAAAGGATTTGCAGGTATTTTTAGATGGAAAAGACATTACAAAAACTGCTGTCGGTAAAAAAAATATCGGGTATATCTTCCAGTCCAACTCGCTGTTCCAGAATATGAATGTAGAAGAAAACATTGCATTCGGTTTAATCTGTAAAGGCGAAAATAAAAAGACGGCTTTTAATAAAGTTCATTCAATCCTGGAAGAGTTTAATCTTTCGGGCTTTGAAAAAAGAAGTGTTCAAAATTTAAGTGGCGGAGAAATTCAACGCGTAAGTCTTGCACGCACTTTAATCTGCCACCCGAAACTAATTCTATTTGATGAACCTCTGAGTGCTTTAGATGAATCGCTCAGGAAAAAGGCAGCAGAAAAAATAAAAGAATATCAAAAAAAATATAACTTTACCGCAATAATGATTACACACAATTTGGATGAAGCCAGGTACTTAAGTGATAAAGTTTATGTACTAAAGAACGGCAGATTTATCTGGAACGGGAAAATGAATGATTTTTCTGCTTCAATATTAGACTAAACTAAAATTCACATTCGCTTTTAAATGTCATTCTGTGTTTTGTAACAGGATGAGTGAAGCTTAAATATGCTGCATGTAGCATCAGACGCTCACCTTCTTCACATTTACCATACAAACTGTCACCAATAATCGGAAGACCAAAGCCATGACTGTCACTTGAAGCAAGTCGCAGCTGATGGGTTCTTCCTGTATGAGGCGTAAACAAAACGCGTGTAACTGCTCGCTTATTATTTGAAGGAGAAATATAGTTTTCTGTATCCATTATTTTCCATTGGGTAACAGCTTTTTTTCCGTTTATTTCATCCCAGATTTGATGCGGCCGGTTATTTATATCAAGGCGAAAATACAGCTCCATTGTACCCTCATTTGCAATTTTCTTCTTTGCAAGGACACCATCAATTAAGGCGATATATTTTTTTTCAACCTCACCATTTTCAAACTGTCTGTGCAATTTTTTATGCGCTTCTTTCGTGAATGCTAAAACCATAAGCCCTGAAGTTTCCATATCAAGCCGATGAACAGCAGGCTGCTCTATACAAAACGGATACAGTTTCTTTATTCTGTTTACAATACAATCCTGTTTATCTATACCACGCCCTGGAACGCTCAAAAGTCCTGACTGTTTATTTACAACTATAATATAATCATCCCGATATATAATCCTTAGGCCCAAAATTGCCGGTAAAACAATTGAACACCTTGAATTGCAAGGCTGTATAGTAAAAATTTGATTTTGATTAAGTGGAACAGAAGCTTCTGACCGTTCGGTAGTTTGAATCGAAGTTACTGTACATTCGGGAGTTTCTTTAGTTTGCAAAGAATTTGTACTGTAAGCACTCTCGTAAAAAAACTCGCACATACTTTTTACATTTAAATTATTTTTGCAGGTATAGTCCAAAAGCTTTGGCGCACAGCACTCGCCGGTTCCTGTGGGAGGCAGTTTATTTTTATTGTATAAAGCACAGGCAGCTTTTAGCGAAATTATTTTATTCTGAAACGAATGAAACTTATATAAATCAAATACTTTTTTTTGCGATTCAAGACATAAATCATTTCTTTTTTTAGTAAGTACTTTTTTTTCTTCCAGAGATTTTCTATCCTCTCCAAATGAATTTATTTTATCTGTTAACAGATGAATTTCTTTATCGTTTTCACACAAAGCGTTTTCAATTAAAGAAGGATTTACAATTGGTGAAACAATAATTACTTCATCATTTGCAGAAAGTCCTAATTCTGATTTTATTTTTGAATCATTATCAATTTCTAAGTCTTTTGAAATTCCTGAGCAGCATAATAAAATTTTTACAGAAGAATCTGCACAGGCAACACAAAGCCCAATCATTAAACCGTTGTCTTTTCTTTCTTCACTAAGAGAAGATAACTGCTTTATACGAATTTGTTTTTTATCAAGTAAAGCTTTTATTTTTCTACAATACTTAAATGCATCTTCTTCCTGAAATGGTGGAAACATGAAATTCATTATACTTAAGTTTTTTAAGAATTTGAATGCTTATGAAAAAAATGTTATATTTGTAGTGTTAATAATTTGCATAAAAATTTAATCAATCTAGAATTCAAGGATTCAAAATTAATCGATTAAATAAACGTAAACAGGAGATATTTATGGCAGATAATTGTGGTGGAAAATGTTCTAACTGTAATCAGGATTGTTCTAAACGCGACTTGCATGAAACCTTGCACGAAGGTTCAAGTGTTAAAAGAGTAATTGGTGTTGTAAGCGGAAAAGGTGGTGTTGGAAAATCACTTGTTACAAGTTTACTTGCATGTAAGGTTAGCAAAGACGGCTATAAAACTGCAATTTTAGATGCTGACATTACAGGCCCTTCAATTCCTACAGCATTCGGACTCGCAGAAGAAAAAGCAATGAGTGCGACAATGAAGATGAAGGATGGAACTGTAAAAGAATACATCCAGTCAATTAAAAGTAAAACAGGCATTCAGATTATGTCTATGAATTTTTTACTGCCTGATGAAACAACTCCTGTTATCTGGAGAGGTCCTGTTATTTCTGGTGCTGTAAAACAATTCTGGACAGATGTGGTTTGGGAAGATGTAGACTTTATGTTTGTAGACTGCCCGCCTGGAACTGGTGATGTCCCTCTTACAGTATTTCAGTCAATCAGTATAGACGGAATTATTGTTGTAGCATCTCCTCAGCAGCTTGTAAGAGTAATTGTTGAGAAAGCAGTTAATATGGCAAATATGATGAACGTTCCGATTTTAGGACTTGTAGAAAACATGAGCTATGTAAAATGTCCTGATTGCGGAAAGGAAATAAAAATTTTTGGCGAGAACAACATTGAAGGAATTGCAAAAGATTTTGGCTTAAAAGTTTTAGCAAGAATTCCTATAGAACAAAAAATGTCTGTAACAGTTGATAATGGAGAAATAGAAGATTTAGAGAACACTTATGTTGATGAAGCAGCTCAGGCAGTAGAGTCTTTAATTTCGAAATGAAAAAATTAATTTTAGGTCCAATGGCAACTTTAAGCCATGAAGCATTCAGAAGATGCGTTGAAAGTTTTGGTGGCTGTGATGAATATTTTACTGAAATGATAAATGTTTCATCACTTCTAACCAAAGGACCTTTTGAAAAATACTATTTAATAAATGAAACTTCTCCTCAAAAAATTGTCTGGCAATTAACTGGAAATAATGAAGAAGTTATTCCTCTGGCTGTTAAAGAATTAAAACCTTTAGGCGGCTTAGGAATTGATTTAAATATGGGTTGCAGTGCTCCACAGATTTATAAAACAGGTGCAGGAATTTCCTGGATGACAAAGCCTGTAGAAATCACAAAAAAACTTGTAAGAAATACAAAAGACGAAATTGAAAAAAATAAATTTGATAACGGAACTTCATTCAGATTAAGTGTAAAATGCAGATTAGGAAAAGATGATTTTACAGATGAAGATTTTTTTTCGTTTACAGATATGCTTGTTGAAAATGGAGTTGACTTAATTACAATACACCCAAGAACGATGAAAGAAAAAATGAGAGGAAAACCAAAATATTTATATGCAGAAAAATTATGTGAAAGATATAAAAAACAAAATGTAATGATTTATGTAAATGGCGGGATAAAAGATTCTGGTTCTAAAAATGAATGTGAATCCCTCTGCCCTTCAGTTGACGGTTTTATGATTTCACAGCAGGCTGCAATAACTCCATGGATTTTTGCCCAGTTAAATAATTTAAAACAGACAATTGACAGAAAACAGGTTGCCTTAAAGTTTATAGATGATGTTGTAAAATATCAGCCGGAAGAATTTATTAAAACCAGAATACAAAGATTTTTTTATTATTACTGTACGCAATTTAAATTTGGCCATTATTTTCAAACTCAGGTCTTAAATTTTAAATCAGTAGAAGAATGTAAAAATAGAATAAATGAATATTTTGAAAAACAAAGTGAAGAACAATTTTTACAGATAGGATCGTAATCTAATCAGGAAATATGATGAAAAGCAATTATATTAAAGGCGTATTCTTTTTAATTCTCTCTGCATTTTTCTTTGCTTTAATGGCAGCATTTGTTAAACTTTCAGGAGAAGTTCCATTTGTAGAAAAAACAATCTTTAGGAATTCAATTTCATTTTTAATTGCTTTATTTTCTATTTTAGTCACAGCAAAAAAGCAGGGATTTAAAACAATAATTCCACAAAAAGAATGTTTTAAATATTTATTCATAAGAGCCTTTGCCGGTACTGCTGCAATCTTTGGAAACTTTTATGCAATTGATCATTTAATATTAGCAGATGCAGGAATCTTAAATAAACTTTCTCCGTTCTTTGCAATTCTTTTCAGTCTGATTCTTATTCATGAAAAAATAAAATTTGTTCCGTTATTTTCAATCATCACAGCCTTTGCAGCATCGTTGCTTGTTATTAAGCCTTCTTTTAATTTTTCACAAAGCTTACCCTCTTTCGCAGGACTTTTAGGAGGAGTTGGAGCGGGTCTTGCATACGCCTGTGTAAGAAAGCTTGGACTTTTAAAATGCAATGGGAATGTTGTTATTTTTTTCTTCAGCGCTTTTTCTGTTTTAGTTTCACTCCCGTTTGTCATTTTTAACTTCCAACCACTAACGCTTAAGCAATTTATATTTTTATTTCTTTCAGGCTTATGTGCTGCCGGCGGTCAGTTTTCAATCACAAAAGCTTATTACAATGCTAAAGCCAGTGAAATCTCAATTTACGATTATACACAAATCTTTTTTTCTTCTGCATTAGGCTTTATATTTTTCAAAGAAATCCCGGATCTTTTAAGTTTTATAGGATACACAGTCATCATTTCAATGGCTTTACTGAATTTCTTTTATGTAAAAAAACAAAATAAAAAAGATTCGGAACCTGCTTCAGTTAATACAAACATAAATGCAAATCCCGAATCTAATCTAAAAGAATAAATCTTGTTTTTCTAAATATTATAGATTGTCAAAGAATCCTTTTGCCTTAAGAAGTTCAGCATTTAAAATTCCACCAAGTGCTGCGCCTCTTTTTGTATTATGACTTAAAGCTACAAACTTAACATCAAATACGTTACAAGGTCTTAATCTTCCAATTACACAAGCCATTCCTTTTTCTGTTTCGCGGTCACGGCGAGGCTGAGGGCGGTTTTCTTCGTGGCGTACAACAATTGGATGTTCAGGTGCAGATGGTAAATTCAGCTCCTGAGGAATAGATTTATACGAAGTCCATATTTTTTCTATTTCTTCAAGACTTGGTTTTTTATCTTCAGGTAAATCAAACTCTAATGAAACACAAGCTGTATGTCCGTCAATTACAGGAACACGAGTACAAGTTGAACTTACTAAAGGTAAACTTGCATTTTCAATCTTTCCGTCTTTTACTGTTCCCAAAATCTTCAGGCATTCTTTTTCAGTTTTTTCTTCTTCACCACCAATGAATGGAACAATGTTATCAATCATATCGAATGAAGGAACACCTGGATAACCTGCACCGCTTGTAGCCTGTAGAGTTGTAACAATCATTCTCTTAACAGGATAGCCTGCCTGAATAAGTGCATGAAGAGGCATCATATATGTCTGTAATGAACAGTTTGGTTTTACTGCAATAAAGCCTTTATCCCAGCCGTGATGCTTTTTCTGTTCTGCGATTACGTCTAAGTGAGAATAGTTAATTTCTGGAACAAGCATTGGAACATCTTCTGTCCATCTGTTTGCGCTTGCATTTGAAACTACAGGAATTCCCTCTTTTGCATAAGCTGCTTCCAGAGCCTTTATTTCATCTTTACCCATTTCAAGAGCACTGAAAACAAATTTACATTTTCCTAAAGCTTTTGTTTCATCATTTGCATCTTCTACAATCAAGTTGCGAACGCCTTCAGGAATTTCAGCTCCAATAAGCCATCTGTTTTTTACTGCTTCACAATATGGTTTTCCGGCACTTCTTGGACTTGCTGCAACATAAGAAACTTCAAACCATGGATGATTTTCGAGCAGCTTAATATATCGCTGTCCAACCATTCCAGTTGCTCCAAGAACACCAACCTTTATTTTTTCACTCATAATTTTCTCCTAAACGAATTCAAATCAATATATTAAAGAGCACTTTCCTTTATTGCATCTTCAATAACTTTTTTTGCACTTTCCTTAACTTCAACTAAAGGCAAACGAACGGCACCAGCTTTCATTCCCTTATAATTCATTGCATACTTTATTGATGTTGGATTTCCATCTACAAAAGCTGCCTTAAAGAATGGCAATAATCTGTAATGGAGTTTTCTTGCGTTTTCAAAATCACCTTTCAAAGCAGTATTTGTAAACTCAGCAATCAATTTTGGAGCAAGGTTAGAAACTACGCTGATTACACCATCACCACCGCAGGCAACTACTGATAAAGTCAAACTGTCATCACCACTGAATACGGCAAAATCATTTTTCTTATTCTTAATTCTGGCAATTACTTCCATAATCTGATTGATGTCGCCGCTGGCTTCTTTAACACCGATAATATTTGGAAGTTCACTGATTTTTTCCAGAGTGTCAGTATTAATGTTTACTCCTGATCTGCCTTTGATGTTATATACGATGATTGGAATGCCAACTTTAGAAACTGCTTCATAGTGCTTGAAAATTCCTTCCTGAGAAGGCTTGTTATAATAAGGAGCTACAACTAAAGCTGCATCAGCGCCTAATTCTTTTGCTCTTTCAACATAGCGGACAGCATCGCGGGTGTTATTACTTCCGGCACCAATTACAACAGGAATTTTTCTTCCGCTAGTTTTTTCAAAAGCTTTTGCTTCTTCAACTGCAATTTTTATAATGTCTACTTCTTCATCTTCATCAAGTGTTGGAGTTTCAGCAGTTGTTCCTAAAGGCAGTAAACCGTCAATTCCCTGCTCTAACTGAAATTTTACATTTTCTCTAAAACCATAATAATCGACTGCTCCATCAGGAAGCATTGGTGTGATCATTGCTGTAAATGCACCCTTAAATAAACTCATATTTTACTCCACTCGTAATTTGAAATTGATATTATAGTATATTTTTTTCAGTCTTATTGCAATTGAGATAATAAATAATTTTTTTTATATGGATTCACAAATTTATCTTTCACAAATACTTATACTACAAAACAAGAATTCTTACATCAGCCCGAGAAATGAGTTAACGTAGACTAATTGTTATAGTCGAATTATCAAAAAAAAAATTGTTAAAAATACAAACTGAATGTATAATATTTTTTAAGGAAATATTTAGTTGATATTTTTGTATTATTAACAAGTATTTTTAAATGATGAGGTTATATGAACAATATTTTTAAAAGATTTTTTTCCTATCTCCGTAAGAGATTTACCTATTCTGATTATGTTAAAGATTATTTTTTTAAATCAGATTTACAGTCAAACCTTGTCATGTGCTCGCTTATTATTCCAATTGAAATCTGGATGATTTTAGGTGCCATTTTTAGAAATATAACTACTGAAAGGCCTTTATCAACTGAATGGGTTATAAAACATACAATCTGTTATTTTGTCTTATTAATATCTGCAATCATTACTTTAACCTGTTCAATTCTTTATAGAAAAAAAATCATTAAGAATAAACTGCTTGGATACATTATAAAGCTTTTATTCTCTCTTTGCTGTCTTTTTTTTGGCATTTATATTTCCTATAAAAGCTATGATAAATCAGGACAGGTATTTGCCTTTGTTACCATGGAAGCTATCATTCTCTGTATATATAACTGGCATCCAATAAATACTGTAATAATTTCTACAGTTAGTTTTGCTGTCTACATTTTCTTTCAAAGCAGAATAATTGATATAAACTACAGTATTCAGGTTAATACATTTACTACCTGGTTGATTTTAACTGTAGCAAGCATAAATCTTCATCATAAAAACAGGTGCGAAGCTTCATTTGATGAGCATATTGAAAAACTAACAAAGCATCTTCAGCAAAAAAGTGTAACAGATGAATTAACGTCATTACAGAATATGAATATGTTCTATAAAGTTACCACTGATATTCTGCACAATAAAAACACAGATATTTCAGATTACAGATTTGTTTACCTGGATATAGAAAATTTTAAAAACTATAATGATAAATATGGATTTGAAGCTGGAAATAACTTCTTAAAAAGAATCGCTGCAATAATTAAAAGTAAATTTCCAGATGATAATGTTGCTCATTTTTCTGATGATCATTTCGTTATATTAACAAAGAATGAAGAATTAGAAGACAAACTTGAGGAAATTGAAAATAAGATACATGAAATAGAAAAATCAGTTCAGTTAAATTTAAAAGCTGGAATTTACAGACCTTTAGATTATACAGTAAATACTCATTTAGCCTGTGATCATGCGCGCTATGCTTGTAAATCAATAAAAAAGCATTTTGAAACAAACATGAAAGAATACGATAATTCAATGCGATCACACCTTAGACTAAGGCAATATATTGTAAACAATATAGATCAGGCTATTGAAAATGAACATATAAAGGTTTATTACCAGCCTCAAGTCTGGGCAGAAAATAATGAATTAAGCGGGGCTGAAGCTTTAGCCAGATGGGATGATCCTGAATTTGGTTTCTTGTCTCCGGCTGATTTTATACCGATTTTGGAGGAGTATCATTTAATTCACAAGCTTGATACATATATGATTAAA
>JAEEGL013810580.1_pt1 | contig 34731 bp, 21 predicted proteins | sample 9134231 | NCBI WGS metagenome assembly JAEEGL01 (sample SAMN16246548, study PRJNA631951) | gut metagenome | biome: gut microbiome; feature: rumen; material: fiber-attached | host: Bos | place: Iran: Karaj | collected 2018-10
AAAGCAATGCCTTCCTGAGTGTAGTAGGCAAATTTCACCGTCTGCCCGATTTCAATATGACCGCTGTCGGGAGCAAGATTTCCAGTAATCAAATTTAGGAAAGTCGTCTTCCCCACTCCGTTGCGACCGACAATTCCAATTTTCTCACCGCGCGAAACCTTGTACGAAAATTCACTGATAATCTTTTGGTTACCAAATGATTTCGACACATTATAGATATCAATGATTTTCTTTCCAAGGCGCTGGTTTGCAACATCGAGTTCAAGTTTTCGATTGTCAATACGCTGTGAAGCCCGAGCCTTCAGGTTTTCGAACTCGTCGATGCGGTATTTTGCCTTGTGTGAACGCGCCTTCGGCATACGGCGAATCCACTCCTGCTCGGTACGCATCAGGTTTTGCGCCCGCTCAATGTTGGCCTGCAAATTCTCGATACGCTCGGCACGCTTTTCAACATAATAGGTGTAATTTCCTGAATATGAATATATGTTACCGCCATCCATCTCGATTATTGTGTCACAGATTCGGTCTAGGAAATAGCGGTCGTGCGTTACCATAAATATTGTGATATTGGCAACTGAAAGGTAATCTTCGAGCCATTCTATCACATTCAAGTCCAACTGGTTAGTCGGCTCATCAAGGATTAGCAGTTGAGGCTCGCAAATAAGCAGTCCTGCAAGTGCCACGCGCTTTTTCTGACCGCCACTGAGAGTCCCAATTTTCTTGTCGAGGTCGTGGATGTCGAGTTTGCCAAGAATTTGTTTTATGCGCGATTCGTAGTCCCAAGCATTTAGGGCGTCCATCTTGTCGAGCAGCGACGGCAGAACCTCGTGCGATTCGGAATAAAGACAGTCGTTGTACTGGCGGATGGTCTGGGTGATTTCGTTTTCGAGCACAAACACAGCATCAAGCACCGTACGGTCGGGATTCATGTCAATTTCCTGCGGAAGATAGCCGATTCGCACATCGCGCCGACGGCTAAGGCTTCCACCATCAGGAGAGTCGACACCGGCAAGGATGTTCAGCAACGAGGTTTTTCCCGTGCCGTTCTTGGCGACAAGGGCGATTTTCTGCCCTTCACCAATGCTAAGGCTGATGTTCTCGAACAACAATTTGTCGCCGTACCGCTTGCTTATGTTTTCTGCTTGAAGTAAACTTTCCATTGCCTAAAATATCTTCCAAATCTTCTCATCCGGAAACGGAGCTTCTATCACAATTTCCTCCTTTTTCACCGGATGTGTGAAAGTAATCCTTGCTGCGTGAAGATTGATTCCTCCGTTTTTGTTCGAGCGTGGATAACCGTACTTCAAATCTCCACGGATTGGGCAACCCATATTTGCCAACTGACAACGAATCTGATGATGACGCCCTGTATGCAAGTCAACCTCAAGCAGATAATACCGCTCAGAATGTCCTACTACTTTGTACGACAAACTCGACCGCTTTGCCTCGGGATGCTTCTCGTCAACAACATACGACTTGTTCTGCTTAACATTGCGGTAAATGTAATCCACAAGCGTATCGCTGTCCTTGGGAGGTTTGTTACCAACAACAGCGAGATAAGTCTTGTGAGCATCCTTTGTGCGGAAAAGTTCGCTCAGTCGAGTCAATGCCTTGCTTGTCTTTGCAAACAGCACCACGCCGCTCACAGGTCTGTCGATACGATGCGGTACGCCAAGGAAAACATTTCCAGGTTTATGGTCGCGCTCCTTAATGTATGATTTCAGTATTTCGGACAAAGGCTTGTCGCCGGTATTGTCGCCCTGCACAATCTGCCCAGCCTGCTTATTTACGGCAATAATATGGTTGTCTTCGTAAAGAATATCAACCGTCTGCGGACTTGTATTTCGAATTTCTGCCATGATGCGACAAAATTTGTCAGTACTGTTCCTGCTCGTTGGGGAAATCTCCCGACTTCACATCACCGATGTAGTTTGTTACAGCATCTGTTATCACAGCATCGAGGTCGGCATAGCGGCGAAGAAAACGCGGTGAAAATTCCTGCGTAATACCAAGCATATCGTGCATTACAAGCACCTGACCGTCGGCGGCACCAGCGCCAATGCCAATAATCGGGATTTTTATTTCGGAAACTATACGCGAAGTAAGGCTTGCCGGAATTTTCTCAAGGACAATTGCAAAGCAGCCAAGTTCCTGAAGCAGGTAAGCATCTTCGACCAGACGCGAAGCCTCCTCGTCGTCCTTGGCGCGAACAGCGTAGGTACCGAACTTGTTTATACTCTGTGGCGTAAGTCCCAGATGTCCCATTATCGGGATACCAGCCGAGAGGATTCTCTTTATCGATTCTTCCGACTCCATTCCGCCTTCGAGTTTCACGGCTCCAGCACCAGTTTCCTTCATGATGCGTATTGCCGACGACAAAGCCTCCTTTGAATTGCTCTGGTAAGTTCCAAACGGCAAATCGACAACTACCAAAGCCCTGTCGACAGCACGAACAACGCTTTTGGCATGGTAAATCATTTCGTCGAGAGTTATCGGCAAGGTCGTTTCGTAGCCAGCCATAACATTCGATGCCGAATCACCGACAAGGATGACATCAATGCCAGCCTTGTCAATAATTTTTGCCATACTGTAGTCGTAGGCAGTAAGCATCGAAATCTTTTCACCACGATTCTTCATTTCCTGAAGAATATGAGTGGTAACCTTCTTTATTTCCTTATGTACCGACATAATGGTATGTTTAATATTCGATTTAATGTCTAAAATGTCTGATTCCTGTAAATACCATCGGAATCTTGTTTTCGTTGCAGTAGTTTATTGTATCCTCGTCGCGGATAGAGCCACCGGGCTGAATAACTGCCGAAATACCTTCCTTGTATGCGATTTCGATAGAATCGGCAAACGGGAAGAAAGCATCAGAAGCCATTACTGCACCTTCGAGTTCAAATCCGAAACTCTTGGCTTTTTCGATAGCCTGCTTCAGAGCATCGACACGCGAAGTCTGACCGGTTCCGCTAGCAAGAAGCTGCGCATTTTTAACCAATACAATTGCATTGGACTTGGTAGCTTTTACAACCTTGTTGGCAAAGAATAAATCCTGAATCTGGGCATCGGTAGGCTTTTCGTTGGTAACATATTTCAAGTCGTCCATGCCTTCGATACGAGTATCCCTTTCCTGCACCAAAACACCATTTATTGCTGTGCGCAAAACATGCTTCGAAACATTGTTGTGCTTCTGGACAAGGATAATACGGTTTTTCTTCTGCTCGAGCACTTCGAGAGCCTCTTTTGTAAAGTCGGGAGCAATTATTACCTCGAAGAAAATCTTGTTTATCTCCATAGCGACTTCGCGGTCAACCGGACGATTTGTTACAATAATTCCACCGTATGCCGAAACAGGATCGCAAGCAAGAGCATCTTTCCAAGCTTTTAACAAAGTGCTACGAGTGGCAATACCGCATGCATTGTTATGCTTTAGGATGGCAACAGTAGTATCTTCGAACTCGCGTATAAGGTTGATGCCAGCATCGATATCGAGAATGTTGTTGTAGCTAACTTCCTTGCCGTGAAGTTTCTGGAACATATCGTCGAAATTGCCGAAGAACTTTGCTTCCTGATGAGGATTTTCGCCATAACGCAGAGGCATATATTCGCGTTGCGAAAGCTTAAGTTGCGACATTGAATTATTGTCGAACCAGTTGAAAATTGCCGAATCGTAGTTGGAGCTTATACCAAACGCCTCACGAGCAAATCTGCGACGAGTTTCGAGGTCGGTAGAGCATCCGTTCTCTTCGATGATATTGCAAAGTTCTTGATACTGACCTTTATGCGACACTATCAAGACATCCTTATAATTCTTTGCAGCAGCCCTTATCAACGAAATTCCCCCTATGTCAATCTTCTCGATGATATCACTTTCCGAAGCATTCGACTTCACTGTCTGCTCGAACGGATACAAGTCAACTATCACTAGGTCGATTTCTGGAATTTCGTACTGAGCCATCTGTTCCCTGTGGCTCTCCTCTTCGCGTATTGCAAGTATACCACCGAAAATTTTTGGATGCAAGGTCTTTACCCTGCCATCGAGAATTGACGGATAACCAGTAATGTCTTCCACCTTTGTAACTTCAACATCGAGCGAAGAAATGAAGTCGTAGGTTCCACCTGTAGAATAGATTTTTACACCATAGTTGTTCAGATTCTTTACAACCAAATCGAGATCGTGCTTATCGAACACGGAAATCAAAGCCGATTTAATAACCTTTTGCATATATTTTATCTTTTAATACTATTTAACATCATTTTTATTATTTGTACATTGCTGGCGCACCACCTCGTACACCATTACCGCAGTCGAAACCGAAACATTGAGAGATTCTGTCTTTCCGTACATCGGGATTTTTATAAGCTTGTCGGCACGTTTCTGCATAGGTTTCGACACGCCAACATCCTCGGCACCCATAATCAATGCCGTAGGCGATGAAAATTCCTCATCGTAAACGTTTTTCTCCGCCTTTTCGGTTGCCGCGTACACCTTAAAGCCACTTTGTTGCAAAAACAATACCGTATCGACGAGATTCTTTTCGCGGCAAACAGGGATATTGTACAGAGCACCTGCCGAAGTCTTTATTGCATCCTCGGTAATCCTAGCCGAATTGGTTTCGGGAATAACTATTGCCGTCACGCCAGCGCACTCGCAGGTACGGGCAATAGCACCGAAGTTTCGCACATCGGTAATACCGTCGAGAATCACAACTATCGGAGACTTGCCCTCGTCGAAAGCGGACATAACCACGTTTTCGAGATTTGCATACGAAACCGGAGAAATATAGGCCACAACACCCTGATGATTGCGGTTTGTAATCTTGTCGAGTTTTTCGGCTGGAACATACTGTATGTTCAGTTTGTTTCTCCGCAATTCGGTCATAAGTTCAACCGAAAGGTCGCCTGTCATATTCTGTCGGACAAGCACCTTGTCAATCTCTTTTCCTGCTCTTATAGCCTCGAGCACAGGCCTTATTCCAAAAATAAAATCACTCATTGTTCAATTTTGATACTGTAAATATTTTCCCCGACCGCCAGGTTGTTGTCACCTGCTGCCAGATGGACTGATATGTATTGGACCTCAGCAACGAAAAATCGTTACGAAGCCCAGAATAGTTTTCGAAAGTAAATACAACGCTCTGCTGTCCGCTACCATATGACCATTCCTCGCTTGTAGGCGTAATGTTAACCACAGAAGGAGGACCAAGCATAACATATATCATTCCTCTGTCGGTGCGCCAGCCTTCGGTGCTACTTGCAAACATCATATTTGCCAATGCAACTCGGCTATAAAAGACACGAATCTGCTCTTTGGCGTTCTTCTCGTTCTTCGAAAGTCCAAGCCAATATGCATCAACGGCCTTTTTGGTATTTGAAGACGAATCTATCAGCTCGTATTCGCGTCCAGTACAAATAAGTTTCATTGGCTCGAGCATATCGGCAACCGTAGTAACATTTGGATAAGTGTGATTATTAGTAACCACTATGCCAAATTTCTCGTTTTTCGGAGTAGAACCCAAGGCATACAAGCCTGGAGCATCGAAACTTACAGTATCGCCGAACCTATAACGGAAAACTGAATCTGGAATAGATGGCGACTTCACCGGAGAACTCCAATACGGAGACAGCGGAACGTATGGTTTTTGCGCATAATACTCTACATCAACAGTTTCCCTACCTAATGGACCCTGAATTTGTACGACCTGTCCCGCACGGACTACGTTAGTAAACAGCACCTCGCCAGACAAAGTCTTAACAATATAGCTATATTCGTGAAAGCCAGAAGTATTCTTTATATCGCACAAAAGCCGCTTGCGGACATTATAATGCACATTTACAAAATCGACCACCAATTTATAACGAATATTTTCCCTCAATACCAATTTAAACTTTCCGTACAAATATTCGCTGTCGGTAATCTCGAAATTGAAATTCATGGAAGCTGTATCGATAATATGGAAATCGTCGGCACTACGAAGGAAATACTTTACATAAAGTGGAAATTTCTTCTCGAGAGGATTCGCAACAGCATTCCTAATTTCCTGCGTCCTAAGCCTAAAGAAAACATCAGCCTCGTTTGACGACGGCACTACTGCTGTAATTTGCGGATTAACTGACGAACTGCTTGGATTGTACATTGCCGAAAAATCGGAAGCGTTCGACTTCGGCTGGGTTGCATTAGATGCAGCATTATTCTGCGGCAAAGTAAAGCATCCGCCCAAAGAGGCAAGCACGACTATCAGCAATATGTACACAAACGTCCTAGTATTCACTTTCGGTATTTTGGAATTTCTTGTCCATATCCTTCTTAAACTTGTTCTTATCGGCAGTACCTTCGAGCACTACTGAATAGTTTTCAAGCGGCTTCTCCTTGGAATCTGCAATAATTGAATTATATTTCTCCTCGCTCGAGATTGTCTTCAGCACTCCGTTCTTGTACATGAAATAGAACCATGTCTTGTCGTCGGGTTCGACAAGCATTTCGAACGCCTCGGCGCCCTTGGTCTTCACGACTCGTATAAAACCGCTTACATAACGCGACACGCGATGCTTTCCGAAGCTAACAAAACCAATAGGTCCACCGCAAACCATTCCTCGTGTCTGCGACTTACGGTCGTATATGAACTTGAGATCGGTTATTACGACTTTGTTTTCGACAAGTGCCTTTGGCAACTTGTCGTAGTTTCCGAAGCTTATATTGGTCATATACTTGTTGTACTCGGCAGTATCGAGGAACTGTTTCAAGGCGATATGGTACGACTCGTCGTTCTCGTCAACATATTCCGAACTTGTCGCCGGGATTGTCTTCGCCATGTAGTCGTATGCTGCCGATGGCAAAGGCATATTTATAAACATTGTGGTATTGAATGTAGTAGTATCGGTTTCGACATTATAGTCGAATGTTCCATACGAATTTACATTGAAGGTATAAGTAAGGTTCTTGCTGAATATAAACTGACCTTCACCCTTTATATTACATGTAGCCTCATCGATTGCCATGTAGTTGCCAGGCAGATTATGTTCGTTGAGTTTCTCAAGCGACGATATTTCGTACCTGCTTGAATCGGCATTGTAATAAAGGTAACCGTTCACATCGAACAGAGCCTCGTCGGCAGTACCTCTACGTTTCGCGATAAATGCAGGATATACGGTATTGTTACCATACATAATTGCTGTACGCAAAACCAGATTGTTGATACTCTTGAAATCCTTATTGATTGGAATAAATGCAGCTTCGGGATTTACAAAAGCCTTGAACTTGAACCACTGCGGAGCTGTATCGCACTCGTAATTGATGCGTGCAGCACCAACATATTCGAGCGAATCGATTCCAGCATAAGCATTAACACTTCCCTGATATGCGAAATGACTGGTTATATTGTAGTTGTCGGGCTCTGTAATTTCGCCATGAGCACGAGTTTCGCCATCGGTGACACCTATGTCGGTGAAGTGAATCTTCTGCGGCTGTTTGGTATCGTTGATGTAATCGTACGAAGCATCGGCAGTATAGTCGCGCTTTCCATTAATCTTGACCGTTGCATCATAGAACTTGTAGTACTCGCTTGTAACATTGGCTGTAATCTTAGCATTCCGCAAAGTATCCATCGCAGCATTATCCCTTATGATAACATCCTCGGATGGGAATATGGCTGCATCGGCAACTCTAATCACGCCAATATTCTTTCCTGTAATAACATGCTTGTTTCTAGTATAACTATAAACTGCTTCCGGAACAAAAAACGCCAGGTTGTCCTGTCCTGCCATATACGACTCGAACCTCGAGCTGCTCAGGAAAGCCGACTCCCACTTATCCCAATCCTGCTCAGGATCAATATTCTTTATATTGTCGAGGATCTCTTCCCTAGTTGTAAAGGCAAGTTCCTCCTTGTCCATATACCATATTGTCTTGTCGGCTTTACACTTATACTTGTTGTACGGGAAATCTTGTTCCGACATATCTCCGTTTGATGTAAAATCGCCTCTCTTAGCCAAAAAGTCGATATGTGCCTTCTGGCTTGTACCTCCGAATACACGGTCGGAAACGTTTGCTCCAAAAATGCTGAAATCGGAGGTATCGGCATCAAAGACATCCTTGTTATATACGAAATCTTGCGATTCGAGCATAGCCTTATCGATAAAGGTAGTTCCTTCGCCATGCAGGCCATTCGAGGTTATCACCAGATTGCCATCCAATTTAGCTTTGCCGTCGTACATAACGAAATCGGACGTATCCTTTTCTACACGGAACTTATCCTTACTAACTTTCCACGACAAAGAATTTTCGACACCCACAACTTTTGGAAACTCCACAGGCGATTTCCGCGATTCCATAATCATATTTTTCGAATGACCTTCCATTTCGTCGGGGAACAAGGTTACGTATGCGTCGCTGAATGTTGTACTAAGATAATTAATAGTTCCATCTGCACGCAACCCCTTATTGCTAAGATCAATAACATTCTTAAAGGTTGCCTTTCCGTTGTATATTGGCATTCCTGATGCAGGAGTCTTGTATTCGAAACCAAGCGACCAGTCGCTCTGACGTACGACAAGCGTCTCGTTTAGGTCGGGAATTATACCGCCACTAACTAGCACACCGTTGAAATGTATGTTATCCTTGTTGTAACCTTCAATACTGTCGAGAACAAACGGATCGACCTTGAAATAGAAATTGTCGCGCTCGTATATTCCATTATATACTTGCTTGCTGTCATAATATACATACGAATCCTTTGTTGACACCAGTTTTGGATATTCCTTGTAATCAGCAAATCCCGACTTATTGTTAGGATAATCTATAAAGAAATCTCCAGATAGGTTTTCGAGTTTGTTTCTTACAATGGCCACCTTGGTCTGACCGTTCTTGTCGAGGAAGCCCATTTCTGGAGTTGTCATTGCAACAATCTTCATCGAATCGCAGTTTGGTACATCTATTTTGAACAATCCGTAATCGAAACGGAAGCCCGAACCATACATATAGAACTGTCCAGCCTGAAGCAATCCGTCGAAAATGAAGTTTCTATTTTTTTGTATCGTCAACTTATAATCTCTTGGATATACTGTAACATTCTGCGAATCGGACAAGTGTACAGAAGGCACACCGAACATTTTCAAATCAAAGTTTGCAAGGCTTAATTTCGCATTAGCCACAGTATCGTTGCCTATTGCACTCTGTACCACCTGCTTCGTATCCTTGTCAACCATTACTCCTTCGGCAGACTTAACCTTGCTATAGAAAAGAATTACATCGGAATCGGCATCGCCTCTATGAGCCGCAAGGAAACGCCACGTTTCGTCGTGAACCTTAATAACCTCTGTTGACTGGTCGTATGAAATATAACCCTTATAAGTCAATGCATACACAAGTTGCAGAGCCTGTTCGCGTGCAACTTTCATATAGTTACATAAGTCACTAAGCGTAAACTCCGGATAACCTCCTACGTAGCTTACAACAGAAGCAACTACTTCGAGAGGATTACGTGCGTCCTGCTTTTTCAACGACTTGTATTTGTCGTATGTATAGTAATCGGCCGACTCGAAAACAACTTCACTGGGAGTTCCTTGAGTATTAACAGTTGCCAAGTCGATTACAGACTTATCTATCACCCATTTTAATGAAGTAAAATCCATTGAAAGCTGGTGGTAGGTATCAACAAAATTTATATTGGAAAGGCCTTCCTTGGTCCTAATAATCTCGAGATAACCATTTTCCTTATAATCATACTGCTTCTCTGCCTTACGGTTTCGCCCGGATTTTTCCTGCTGTTCCTTCTCAAATTTACGTTTCACAATCGAATACCTCATTATTACCGACGGATGGTAAATTGAATCCTGTGCCAGTCGGAATACAACTTCACAGTCGTCGGAAACGATTTTTTCGGGGTCGAAGACAAACGACTGGGCATATGCACTAAACGAAACGCTATCATTCTTTGTAATTCGGATTTCGGCCTTGTGACCATCAGTTCCGCTACCGATAAAATTTCGACCTTTTACCGACAAACCACCGCGATAATCAACGTCCTTCACAATTCCCTTGATATCGAAATCCTGTGAATAGCTTGTAAAGCGCGGATACGACGACTTATATGGTTTCTCGCCATTCTGAGCCTTATCGAGTAAATCTCCCATCAAATCCTGAGTGAAATAGTATTTATTGTGGAACATAACACTATCGGCTTTCAAGGCGATTTCGGTCATATTTAGTGTATAATTATCAACTGTAACGCTCATGCTATCAATTGGATAGCCTACGCGTTCCCAACCAAGAGTACCTCCCTTTCCAACCCATGTCTTTGCAATAGGATCAAGCACTCCCGACGTAGAATACAATTTCAGGCTGTCCCTATCCTGATAACCGACAAGATTGACGCCATCAAATTTTATAACGAAATTGCCACCATCGTTAACAATCAAAAAATTCATCTTGTCAACAGCCCACCTTGTACGCTGATTGTTGGCCACTATATTCTTGGTAAGCAACAAGTTCATATTCATAAGGAATTCCGAAAGGTCGTTCACCCTGACTTTTCTGCCAGCCGCCACCATATCCTGCACAGTCTTTTCGTATTTTTCGTACTGACCGTAATCGTATCCCTTGCGTTTGAACGACATCAAGATGTTTGTAAAACGCACAAAGTCGGGATATGGCTTGCAACCTTTCGACTGCAACATATTTATAGTTTTGATAAAGCTGTCACGTTGTGCCGAAGTCAGTGTATCCGACTGCCAGAATGTAAGGAATTCCTTCTGCATGCCGGCACCGTCCTTTCGAATATCGCCGGTAAAGGCAAGCTGCTGGGCAAATTCTTTTCCGAACTTTGTGGGTTCCAAAGTAAACTGTGCCGATGCACCCAAAGCAGCGAAACCTAAAACCAATATCGCAAATAATTTTTTCATACAATCTCTTTTACTTTTCGAAAACGCAAGCCGTCCACTCGTCCTGTGAAATACATCTGTCAAAAGTCAAGCCACAATTTGCACAAACTTGTTTTATCTGGTCTATTTCGGTAAGGAAAAATCCACTTAAGAGCAATACTGCGCCATTCTTCATCAGGCGAGCATAGGTCGGTATTTGTTTTTTTAGTATATTGAGGTTAATGTTTGCAAACACAAAATCGTATTCCACTTCGGGAATATCTTCGACATCGCCTTGCGATGCGACAATATTGTCGACTCCATTACGAGCCGCATTTTCCATTGTATTTTCGTATGCCCACTCATCGATGTCGATTGCATAAATTTTTGCAGCGCCGAGAATAGATGCATATATTGCAAGGATTCCCGTTCCGCATCCCATGTCGAGACCAGTTTTTCCATTAAGGTCGAGGTCTGCTATCAAGCGACACATCATCGATGTTGTTGCATGATGCCCAGTCCCGAACGACATTTTAGGCTCTATCACAATCGTATGTTTTGTATCGAACGATTCGGAATGGAACGGAGCCTTTATGGCAAGATTGTTGTCGACCACTATCGGCGAGAAGTTTTCTTCCCACTGTTTGTTCCAGTTTTCTTGCTGAATAACTTTTACCGATGCTTCGACGCCGAATTGTCCCAATATTTCATCTACTTCGGACTTTACGTACTTGTCCTCGCCCACGTATGCCAAAAGTTTTCCGTTCTCCTCGCTAAAGCTGTCGAAATTCTGTTCGGCTAGGAAAGCCACCAATATGTCGGAAAGTTCGGGTTTGCTGCGAGGTATCTCGATTGAAAGTTCCAAATAGTTCATAAACTTTATTTTTTGTCCTTTTGCATTATCAAAAAAAGGCACGGGCAAGACAAAAGTCTTTCCCATGCCATATATTTAGTTACTAGATAGCCTTTATTATGCTTATAAAATCATTAGCCTTGAGCGATGCGCCGCCAACAAGTCCGCCGTCGATGTCGGGCTGAGCGAACAAGTTTGCTGCATTGCCAGCGTTTACACTACCACCGTAAAGAATAGTTGTATCGTCGGCAATCTGTGCATTATAGAGTTTTGCAATCAAACCACGGATGAAAGCATGAATTTCTTCGGCCTGTTCTGGAGTTGCGGTTTTTCCTGTTCCGATAGCCCATACAGGTTCGTAAGCAACGATTGTATTCTTGAAGTTTTCGGGAGAAACATTCTTCAAAGCGTTACGCAACTGTGACTCAATAACCTCGAAATGCTTTCCAGCCTCACGTTCTTCCAACTTTTCGCCGCAGCAAAGTATTGGAGACAGACCGTTTGCATAGCACTGGTCGAGCTTGGTTGCGATAACTTCGTCGGTATCGCCAAAATACTGACGGCGTTCGCTATGTCCGATTATTGTATACTCGACGCCAAGGTCCTTGATCATATTTGCTGCCACTTCGCCTGTGTATGCACCTTTTTCGAACTGCGAGCAGTTCTGAGCTGCAACATGAATTTTCTTTGTATCGACAGCAGCAACACAAGTCGACAAATGAGTAAACGGAGTTCCGATAATCACAGTCTTGTTGGCTGGCATATCGTATGTCTTCATAAAAGCATTCAACTCTTCTGCCAAAGCCTTGCCCTGACTTACAAGAGTATTCATCTTCCAGTTTCCTGCTACAATTTTCTTTCTCATATCAAATCGTTTTTATCGTTAATATATCTGTTTTTCACAAGCCAATTATAAATCACCCTAATAACTGCCATTGCAAGCAATGCACCAAGTATCCACACAATGTAAAGCAATCGGTCGCGCTGGTTGTGCTGTGCAGTCATCGAATTTGCTGTCAGATCGTTTTTAAGATTTTCGACCTTAGGCAAATTACCATCGTGCCATTTTCCAAGTACTGTTCCCTTGCGGATTAGCAGAAGTCCAGGATTAGAACGGACAATTGTCTTAAGGGTTATCGGGTCGGTGTTGTAGAAATCGAACTTTGATTCGTGTTCTTCAACGAAATTTGTTATTGCCTCGGCATTCGATGATGTCATGCAGTAGAAGCCCATATTGTTGCTTGCTGCGAAAGCGGCAATCGAATCGAATTCGGCCAGATGTTCCGTATCCATATCTTCGAGGCGCAGCGCAATCATAAGGAACGAATATCTTTCGTCGGCAAGAACCATAGGTGCAATGTCGCTTGGACCACTTTCGTCAAGATATTCGGCATCGGCGAACTCGAGACCTTCGGGAGCTTCGTCAACACCGAGAACCACCGGATTACCTTCGGCATCGTTGTATATTATCCTTATCTTTGATACATCTACTTCGCTTTCGCATTCTTCGCACATGTAGCGCTTGTATTTCCACGATGAATCGGGAACCGACGAAACATCGGCAAACATCTGTTCGCCATCCCCGTTCTCATACACCAGTTCGATGCCATACACGTCTATCGGTGCTGCATCTTCGTTGACGAATGGTTTTGTCATTGTGAAATCGTGGATTGGCGGAACATATCCAGGATCGATTATATTGTGTTTTGCATCAACGAACTTCCATGTTGAATCGGGCAGATTGTCGACAGAGAATTCTTTCTGCTTGCCATCCTTCTCGTAAACGAAAAGACTTTCGACCACAGGCTTTGGTGCATCTTCGGGAACAACCATTCCCTCGGCAATGTTTGCACCGATATGGTAAGGACGGAAGTCGATGATAGGCAAAGTCTTCAGGCAATACAAGCCAAGTCCCAATGATGCAAAGCCCACAACAAACATTATAATCCACTGTATTCCTGTATGGTAAGTGGTTTTCATCTTCTTACGCTGCCAGAACAGCAAAACTGCCATAGCCAGCAGCACAAGGTTCTTGAAAAATGTCTGCCAGTTGGTTATCACGAGTGCATCGCCGAAGCATCCGCAGTCGGATACCGGATTAGCAATTGCCAACCAGAGCGTCAGCGGAGTGAAGAACACCATCATGAGCAATGCGCCCAAGGCTCCGAGCTTAGGCAACTGATTGAAGAACAACGAAAATCCTATCACAAGTTCTAGCACCGAAAGTGCAATCGCCAAAGGCAAAGCAGCACCATCAATCGACGAAAGATTCATAGCCTCGAGATAATCGGCAATCTTATATCCGTAACCTAGCGGATCGATAACTTTCACAAAACCCGAGAACAAGAACGTTGCTCCGACAATCCATCTGAATAAATTCCTTATAATTACCATACTTAGTTATTTTATAAAATTATGTTTTCTCAATTCATTTACAATTTTTTCAGAAATGCTTTCGGCAGGAAGCATTTCTCCGTTGCACGAACAATCGATACGCACCAGACGATCGTCGATTTCGGCAGCTTTCAAATAAGTCTCGCGAACTTTTTTCTGGAAATTCAGGTCGGCCTCATGAATATCGGTCTTTCCATTTAAGTATTCACGGTCTTTGCCTGTACGGTTTTCGGCAAGACGTTTTTCGGTAAACGAAAAAGGTACGTCGAGGAAAATGTTGAGGTCTGGACGCGGAATTTTGAAATAGCTGAATTCCAGATTTAGAATCCAGTCGAAAAGCTTACGTTTTTCGGATTCATCGGCGATTTTTGCACACTGGAAACCAATGTTGGAATACACATACCTGTCGTTAATCACAAATTTGCCTTCCGACAACCACTGATTAATTTTAGGAGCCATGTTGTAACGGTCGCCAGCAAAGAGCAACGACACGAGATAAGGATTTACATCCGACAAGCCGCCGAACTCACCTCGCAGAAATCGATTTATCATGTCGCCGAAAATTTCGGAATCTCCCGTTGGGAAATGCACGTATTCTACCGTCTTACCCTCTGACTTCAAATACTTTGAAAGCAGTTCCACTTGCGTGGATTTGCCTGCACCATCAAGACCTTCTATCACGATAAAAGCCATTTCAAACCTCCGACATTAAAGTGCCAAAGTTACAAAAACTTTTACAAACACAAAATAGGTTTTGACATTGTTTTATTTAGTAGTAATCAACAGCTATACACACAAAAAAAATGGCGTAAAGTTTACACTCAACGCCAGCAATAATATTTTCCTATGACGTTTATGTCATATAATTACACAAACTGGCTTTTCTTCATATTAATTACTATATGGCCTATGCGTAATATAATAATTATCTGTCCATGGCTGGAATTTCAAGTTTTTAGTATGAATTCCTCTCGCGATAGAATCGAGGGTTTCTGACCCAACTGCCTTCGAAAGTGTTACAGTGTACCTCGATGCAATAAGCCCGTATGCAGTACCTGAATTAAGTTTCGAATCCGGATCTATGTATATGTTTGTAAATGTTGGACGATCCTGGGCAATACCTCCCGAAGGCTTTGTTATCTGCATATATGTGTAAAGGTTCTCGTCGGCAGACGAAACAGAAAAGGTTACGCAATCTGGCATTCTCACTAGTCTCTTCACAACCGTTTCGTCGCTTGCATTGATCTGTGCTGCAAGAGAACTATAGAAGGATGCGACACTAAATGCTTGTTCTACAGTAGTAAAAGTGCTCGCACTAACCTTGTATTCAGTATTGTTGTATATTTCTATCGATTTTGGAATGGTATCACCGGTATTCTTCACCTCCAAGTAGTTGAAATAGGCACATGTCTGTACAAGATTTGAATTTTTGCCCATAGAATACACTATAGTAAAATCGTTGTTATATCTTGCAAGCTCAATCTTCGGAGCCCTCTCGTCTGGAGTCTTTATTTTAACGCCATCGACAACACCGGTCTCTCCTTTTGCTATTATCCTTCCATTATCGATGTTAACCTCCAACTCATATACATAATCGCTTGAAATATCGGGTGTTCCGACCCATATTAAATTTTTATCGCTGGCGAAATAGCCAGATTCTTTTGGAATACTATCGACCTGCCTGAAATTCCATGTTTTAAGAATCGCATTACCTTGCTTCCTATGCATTTTAACCTGCACGTCGCAGTTGTAGAACAAAGAATCGGATACCGACGCCATTTCCGATGCTGGCAATTTCCCGATGAAACTTTTATTAACCTTTACATACTGCATATCTTGCGACTTATCGATAATGCAAAATACTACAGGAGAGTCGCTCCATTTATCGTTAACATCAAAATCGGATTTGCATGCCGAAAAAACCAGCAAAAGACCCAAGATGCTTATTATCAATATTTTCCCTTTCATTTCAAAAACCTCTTACGTAAAGGGCAAAAATAAGGTAAAAAATTATTACATGCAAGCACATTACAAAAAAAAGGCTGTCCTATTAAGACAGCCTCTAATTTCGTACTATTTCTAGCAATTACTTAGTGTATTCGTAAGTAGTTACATGAACATAAGTTGTCTTGTAGTTTACGCCCAAAACAGTTTCTTCATTCTCGTCGGTGTAAGTAATCTTCGAAGGCATCTTACCGTCATATTCGTAAGCATATTCAGTTACAACAGTTCTTGTTTCGTTACCATTAACACGGCTTACGGTCTTCTTTACAACATTGTTCTTCGAGTAAGCAACGTCATAGTCAGCATCTGATTGGTATGCCTCTGCCATACTACCATACATTCCCTTGAAAGGATTAGCCTTATTGTCATATTCGTAGTTTGTAGTGTACTTGTAGCCGTTTTCGCCAGTAGTAACAACCTGCGAAATGTTCTTGCCGTCCCATTCAATGGTTGAATTATAAGTTGAAGAAACGGTTGCCTTCGAATGCATCTGTTCAGCCTCGATAGCTTCGCTGATATAGCTAGGAATAACGCTCTTTGCGAAAGTGCTGAGGTTCTTGAATGAGTATGAAGATACGGTCTTAACCGAAGCAGGAACCTTACCATCATAAGTGATTTCGATAGTCATAGTATAGTCGGGGCCGTCAGTAATCTTTATGCTCTGCAACTTCTTGTCGTCGTTGTAAACATATTCAGCCTTTTCGTTGCCGCATGAGCAGCCAGAAATTCTATTCTTATCATCGTAGGTGTAGCTTATTGTTTCATATACTTTTCCGTCCGATGCCTTATGCATAACACTTGACAAAGTCTTGTCACCCCAAGTCCATTCCTGTGCTACGTAAGGATTCTGAACATCGGTAACAGTTCTAGAACCGCTTTCGTCGGTAGTAACAGTAGTAGTAGTCCATTCATTGTAAACCTTTGCGATTTTGTGTTTAGGGTTGTAAACACCGTCCTTCTGGCACGATACAAATGCAACTGCCATCAATGCAATTGCTGCAATTAACAAATTCTTTTTCATCTTTTATTTAATTTAAAGTTAGTAATGCAAATTAATACTTATTTTTAATCATTGATAGTTTTTTCAAGGGAATTATAATTTATGATGCATCTTTTTCGCCTTTGTCTCGAGATAAAACTTGTTGTACTCGTTTGGAGTGACCTTTATCGGTACAGTTTCTACCACCTCGAGTCCATAACCTTTAATTCCTGCAAGTTTACGCGGATTGTTGGTTATGAGGCGCATCTTAGTAACTCCTATATGTCTGAGAATCTGTGCGCCTACGCCATAGTCGCGTTCATCGTCCTTGAAGCCAAGATGCAAGTTTGCCTCTACGGTATCGTAGCCCTGTTCCTGCAACTTGTATGCGGCAATCTTGTTCATAAGGCCAATTCCACGTCCTTCCTGATTGAGGTAAAGCAAAACGCCCTTGCCTTCCTTTTCGATCATTTTCATCGACTCGTGAAGCTGGGTTCCGCAGTCACACTTTTTGGAACCGAAAATATCGCCGGTAGCGCAGCTCGAATGCACGCGTACAAGAACAGGCTCGTCGGGTTTCCATTCGCCCTTGATAAGAGCAACATGCTCTAGTCCGTTGCAATGCTGGCGGAATGGGATCACATCGAAGTTGCCGTATTCGGTAGGCAGGAATACGCGGTCGCCCATATCGACAAGGCTTTCGGTCTGCAAACGGTACTTTATAATATCGGCAATGCAAATTATCTTTAGTCCGTACTTGTCGGCCACCTCGAAAAGCTGAGGCAGACGCGCCATAGTGCCGTCCTCGTTCATGATTTCGATAAGTGCAGCAGCAGGATACAAGCCTGCAAGGCGAGCCAAATCAATTGAAGCCTCTGTATGACCAGCACGACGAAGTACACCCTTGCTCTTTGCATAAAGCGGGTTAATATGTCCGGGACGTCCAAAAGTTTCGGGCTTCGAATTCGGATCGGCCAAAGCACGGATTGTTGCAGCGCGGTCGTGAGCAGAAACACCTGTAGTACAGCCTTCTAATTTATCTACGGTTACAGTAAACGGAGTTCCAAGCATCGAAGTGTTGTTCGAAACCTGATGTGCAAGCTCTAGTTCTTCGCAACGTTCCTCGGTAATAGGAGCGCACAATACACCACGACCATTATGCAACATAAAGTTTACTATCTCGGGAGTTATCTTTTCGGCGGCAACAATAAAATCGCCTTCATTCTCCCTATCCTCATCGTCAACAACTATAACGATTTTTCCCTGCCTGAAATCTTCAATGGCTTCCTCGACTGTATTCAACTTACGTCTATCTTCAATCATTTCCTTTTCCTTTCTAAGTTTTGGCCGCACCAAAAGGTTTTGGCTCCCTTATTTTTTAAGGCCGCAAATTTACACAAAAAAATGATTGGAATTCTTTATAAAAAGCTAAAACTTAGATTTGACTATTCATCTTCGTTTTCATCCTTAATTTTCTTCCGCTTGAATATGTTCAATATCTTATTCATTACCCGCGGGTTAAGTCTAAGGCTATCGTTAGAAACAGAAATAACAAGATAAATTCCGAGCGGTAATAGAAGCAACGTACTCAACCACATTCCCCATCCTGCAGGAACAACAAGTTCTTTTACTGTACTTTCGACTGTTGTCGAAATAATGTAGTACATAAGAAATATGAACACCGACACCACTACAGAAAGTCCAAATCCGCCCTTTCTGATTATGGAGCCAAGTGGGATTCCAATAAGACAGAACAACAAACAGGCCACCGAAAGCGCATACTTTCGATACCACTCCATTTCGTGTCTTACAATCCAGCGACGGGTACCTATGAGTTCGTCGGAAACAATATCTATATAAGTCTTTGCCGAACGCGAATAATTCACAGCATATTCGAGCATTGCACTACGTTGCGAACTATTCATTTTTGCACAAAGAGAATCGACCCGTACCTTGTCTGCCACCGACTTGTCGTCGGTAGCTTCTATCGATATAGGTGTAGTCCTTGATGCAGAATATGAGCCGCTTCCATCATAAACGCCATTTATACCCTTGAATATCTGGAACCTTTTGAAATTACCGCATATTTCCTGCTCCCTCATCGACAATGCTTCGTTGAGCGAATCAATTGTAAAATTAAGCTGATTGTTGTCAAGCATTTCGTATCCACCCTTAAAGAACTCCTCGTTATTCTTGTCGATACCCGTAGCATCCAGTTCCAAATACGTAACCTGGCGTTCGAACTTCGAACTCTGATGCTGATACTTTCCTCCCTTTACATCCTCGTGCCGCGTCCCGTTTCGTAATTCGAGTATCATCATGGAATTGTCCTCGGTTATCAGCAAGTTGCCATTTGCCGCCATTGTAACATTGTTGGGCGTTGAAGAACTGCGATGATCGTATATCAGCACGCCATTAAGTTCGTTGTTTGTGTGGTTCTTGCTATCAACTTTTATGCAAATATCGTCGGCCGGTTCTACAAATATTCCGTTTTGAATTATCACCTCGGGACGCTGCTGCTGTATCCCAAAAAGTAACGATCTCATTTTCAAATTAGTATATGGCATCAGATTATTTGAAAACAAAAAGGCCACAACACTAACAACCAAATTGAACACCACTAAGGGCTGCATAATTCTATACAACGAAACGCCTCCCGACTTCATTGCAAAAAGTTCGTTGGTTTCACCGAACTTTCCCATTGCCATAATCGATGCCAAAAGTCCCGAAAGCGGCAATGCCAACGGCACCAACGAGAACGAAGCATAAAACATCAGCTCCAATATTATCGAAAGGTCGAGCCCCTTGCCCACCAGATCGTCGATATATCGCCAGAGGAATTGCATAAGCAGAATGAATACGCATAGCAGGAAGGTTATGAGCCATGGTCCCACAAACGCCCTTAATATATACCTATGCAACCTCTTCATTCCGATGGATATTTTTTACAAAGATAATGTATTTTTTATAAAATACTCCTCCACCGCCCTCTTGTCCTTTTCGAGCTGAGCCACCAATGCTTCGACATCAGAAAACTTCTGTTCGCCACGCAGACGAGCCTCGAAACAAACCTTCACCTGCTCGCCATAAAGATTGTCATTGCAACCTAATACATGCAATTCAATAGTTTGTTTTTCGCCGCCAAAAGTAGGACGACAACCAATGTTTAGCATTGCCTTGTACGACTTATTTCCAAAGGTGGCCGACACGACATAAACTCCGTTCATTGGCAACATTTTGCTACTGTCGGAAAGTTCGATATTGGCAGTTGGAAATCCAATGGTATGGCCAATGCCCTGACCGTGTACAACACTTCCCGATATGCAATATTTGTAGCCAAGATACTTGTTTGCCGTCGTCATATCGCCGTCCGAAAGCAGGCTGCGTATCGACGACGAACTAATGTCATCGGAATAATCGAGATGAAACCTGTCGAGTCTAGACACAGGAATCTGTGCCGACGAAATTTCGGAAACACCGTTTTCCTTATGCCCTATCGAATTGTTGTAGCCGAGCAGCAGACGCGAGACTGACAACTGCGAAACTAGTATGTCGTCGATGAATTTTGTTCCCGACAAAGCAGCAATCTCCGAATTGAAATTAAGCACCAGCAAGTTTCTCACGCCGAAGCGTTCGAACAAAGCAATTTTTTCGTCCATTGTCGAAAGGAGGCTTATTTTTCTACCGAAAAAGCTTGCAGGGTGAGGATTCATCGTAATGACCAGCTCTTCGCAGCCCGAACTGTCTGCCATGTCTTGTATCTGCCGTATAATATACTGGTGTCCACGATGTACGCCATCGAAAACACCGACTGTTGCTACGCAGCCTCGCGGAATTTCGGATGATATTTCTCGAAATATTCTCAATTCAATTTTTTTGCAAAAATACAATATTATTTACGATTTTAAATCTAAATTTTGAAACTAGAAAGTACAGACGCAATTCATTGCGTCTCATAAACCCCGCCCACCTCAAACGCTGCAAGCCATCAAACGCCGAAGGCATTCAAACGGCGTAGCCACAGAAACGGCGAAGCCATTGAAACAGCGTAGCGAAAAACGCCGAAGGCATAGAAACGGCGTAGCCATCAAACAAAATTTTTAATATTTTTGCGACATGTACGGACAACAAATAGAATACCAAAAACTGACCATCGAAAAGGAATCCTCCGAACTTATGGCAAAGCTACCGAACCGAATTTTCATAAACGGACGGCTAGTAGGCATAATGCAGACGAAAAAGGTTTCTATAATGATTCCGGAAGGCAAATACAGCATCATGATACAAAGCCCAATCCCATTACTATACGCTACCGACGAAGTCGAAATCGAGAAAGGAGTGGAAAATGTTGTAACATTCAAGAACAGAGAACGAATTTGGGACATACTTTTCACAATCGACCTCGTGCTGTGGATTGCAGGTTTCTTTTTCAGTCTTCCAAAACCATGGGACCTTGTCTACGAAATATCCACAAATACATTCCTCGTCATCTGGCTGATATACGAGTTCTGCATCAGAAAGAAATACTACATGATACGACAGCACAAAAAAATGTTACGAGAATGTAACTAATCATTTGTACTGATTGCGAACATTTATAACGCTGTGATACTTTATATTCTTAACAACCTTGACACTGTCATTGCTGTACTCCTGCCTAACCAATCCTACATATTTTGCCCAATAACATACTATGGTATCCTGAGTCCAAGCATTGTTAAGGAATTCTATTTTCTTTACATCATTATAATTATAACCATTTATATAGTAATTATCATAGAATGCCAAATATTTAATAGAAAAATCGGGCAGTCTAAAGACATCATACCCAGGAGTCCTGACAGTATTTGATGCAATCGGTTTAGATAGATTTGTATATGCAAACATATATGGACATCCGCTATAAAAATAGTGGGTATTTTCCAAATAATAATATTCATATTGATCCAATTCGACTTCTGAAAACTTTGGATTTGGATAATATACCATTGGATGCATGAACACAGAATATTCAGTTCCTCGACTCTGGTTTATCACATCATAATTCTGATAAAAAGTATTAATGAGGCCTTCGTATTTATGATGTTTTTCATCAACTACAATATCTGTACTACAAGAAGTCTTATAAAAATCCAACACTACAACACTATCTATTTCATGAGTAGCCGAATCTTCGTAAAGCCAGTAACTAGACTCGTCAAAAGCGCAGTAGTCGTACAATTCATCGTTAGGCGTATAATTGTAAACTGTTTTATTAGCATCCGAACCGATTGGGCAACCTGAGAACAGAACTATACTGACGACAAAAATTATCAGCATTATTATCTTCTTTTTCATATTAAGATTTGTATTTTGTCCAACCGCAAATATATACTTTTTTTTTACTCTCATATAACAAACCAAATATTTTTCATTTTAGCTGTTATGCATTACGAGAAAATAAAAAAGGCTGTCGAATCGACAGCCTTGTATTTTATCTTATCAAAGTTACTGTACCTTGTTCGTTGTGAACTACCCCGTTCCAATCCTGGAATGTGCAGAACCACTGGTATATTCCTGGAGGACAAAGAGCATCGCCTTGATTCCTATGACCCCAGTCGGTGCCATCCCATGCGCCTTCGGAGCACGATTCGCAATTTGCCGACGGGTCGTACCAGTTGGTCCTAAATACCAAACCACCCCAACGGTCGTAAATCACAAGCATAAAGTCGTTCCTTGTTATTCCATTGCCACAAATTCTGAAGCAATCGTTTACACCATCGCCGTTAGGCGTGAACGATGTAGGAGCATAGAATGCGAAATCGTTCTGTATAAGCAACGTACGTGTTGTAGTATCGCGGCACATGTCTTCCGACTCAGCGACAAGCATTATCTCGAATTCTCCCATTCTGCGATAAACATGACGTGGAGACTCGAACAACGAACTATCGTTATCGCCGAAGAACCAATAATACCTTTCTGCTCCAGTAGAATAGTTGATGAACTTAATTTCAGAATCGAGGAGACCTGTTATATGCGGATCGGTTTCGAAGATAGCCTTTGGTTTTGAATATACAGTAATCATGTCGTTGTATGTCTTGTAGAAATGGCATCCGAAGTAATCGACCATCTCGAGCGAAACGTCGTATACGCCAGGCTGAGTGTAAACATGCATAGGTGAAGTTGCATCGGAGAATGTGTAGTCACCAAACTCCCACAATGTCTGATCGGCAGTATTGAATGGCTCGAACACCGTTTTCAGAGGTACGCATCCCTCTATTACCTTTGCAGTAAACAATGAGTCCGGTTTCGGTCTTACGTTAATCTGTATAGAATCGGATACCGGCGAAGTTCCACACATATCCGACAAGGTTATGTGTACCATTGTTGTTGTGTCAAGGTTCACCGTAAACGGAGATGGCACGACAGCGCCATTGTCGATAGTGAGCGTATATGGGCCACCATTTCCTCCTTCAACTTCGACATTAATGAGAGCTCCTGCGCCTGGGCATATAGTATCGTAGCTTGTAGTGACAGCCCTAATGTTAAGAGGCGGATTAAGCGTAACCGACACTGGCTGCGAAACTGCAGTACATCCGTTTGCATCGGTAACGGTCAACGTATATGTCGAATTTGTTGTCGGGGTAACCGTAAGCAAGTTCGAATATGATACTACAGAATCCTGACTAGCCCACATATATGTATAGAATGGCGTTCCTCCCGAAACTTGGGTAGTAAATGTTGTTGATTGTCCGTTACAAATTGTCTGGTCAGACATTGGTAATATATATATAGGTGTAGGACCTCCAACAGTTATAGGACTTTCGATGCGGCATCCATGATCGTCGGTAACAGTAACGACGTATTCGCCAGGAACAGCATTAATATTGTGAGTTGTTTCTCCATTTGGCCATAAGTACGAATATGGAGGTACGCCGCCCTGTACGTTTATCAAGGCCATGCCATCGTCGATATTACCGCATGATGCTGGAGATGTCATGGTGCTAGCAATCATCTGTGTTGGCTGCTCAATTATAAAGTGAGTATTTGCGTTACAACCTATTGCATCAACTACTGTAACAGTATATAAACCTGCACCAAGACCGTTGTATATGTAATTTTCGGAACCCCACATGTATTGGTAAGGAGGCAAACCGCCATGCATTACAAGTTCAGCCCTTCCATCATATGTGCCGAAACATCTATTGTGTGTAAGCATTACAGAATCGATTTCCAAACGAGGACTTACGGTAATAGTAAATGTTTCTGTATTGGAACGGCAACGATTAGCATCGGAAACATATATAGAATAGGTTGTTGTTGCATGCAGCGTAGTGGTAAAAGTCGGGGTATTTCCGACACTGGCGCCACTACTTATTGTCCAGTTATAAACATAAGGCAAAGTTCCACCCGAGGCCGATGCTTGTATTACCGATTGAGTACCCTCGCATATTGCGCTGTTGTTGTCGGTTGTCACGATTAGTGGTTCCGGCTGATTTACTATAAACTCACGAGAAAGCGAACAGCCATTTTCGTCGGCGACGGTAACGCGATATTCGCCAGCGGCAAGATTTCGACGCAATGACGGACCGCTTCCAATATCCGACCACAGATACGACAACTGTCCAGTTCCACCGTTTACACTTATGTTTATCTGACCATCAAACGAATTGTAGCATTTAAGGTCTGTCGAATGAGTAAACATATTATTAACCACCATCTCGTCCGGCTCTTCTATTTCGTAGGTGAGATCCACCTTACAATTGTTAGCATCGCTGACGGTAACATGATACTCTCCTACACAAAGATTCACTATGGTATTCGACGGAGAACTCCATGAATACGAGTATGGCAGTGTACCGCCAGTAGCTGTTATGGTTGCCGAGCCCTGACAATCACGGAAGCATCTATTGTCAACCTTAGTAAGAGTTGCATTCAATCTTGACGGATATACTATATTAACCACAGTATCCTCCGACACACAACCATTTGCTTCGATATGCAGTGTTACGGGATGTGACGAACCATCTTCGGTAAGCCAATGAATAGCATACGGACCGGGGCCTGATCCAGACTCTATTATAGCGCCATCGAAATCCCACACATAGTTGGCATTGTTACCCACATCACCCACCATAGTCATATTGCCAAGGTAATTTATTGTAGTATTTTCTCCATAGCAATTAATTGGAACATAAGTGAAAGTATTTGTAGGTTGCGGATAGAATTCCACGATTACATCGGAGGTAGCAAAGCAATTATCGTAGTCTCCTAAATAAGCTTCCGTCCATCTGAACTTATACAAACCATATGTATCAACTACAACATTGGTAGTTGGAGAATTGATTGCAGCTATTGCAGCATTTCCACCGACTGGTGAAGAAACAACCGACCATGTACCCTGGTTTCCTGTAGCTAGAGTTGCCGAGAGCATATAATGGTTGGTACATACACGAGCATCGGAACCTGCATTTGGAATAGGTCTGATACAACAACCTGGGTCGTTGTAATCGCGTACAGTAACGATCAAAGTTGTATCGTAAGTACAACCAAAGTTATCTGTAGCGTAGAATGTATATTCATGTTCGCCTGGTTCTTCGGGTTGTGCTGTAGTATTAGGAACGACTTCCTGGAAAACAGCATCTCCTCCCCATGTCAAGGACGTAGAGGTAGTCGACACATCAAAATCCGTCTGGTAAGAAATAACGTTTTCGTCGGCAGGAACCATATGGTCGGCAAAGTGCAACTCTACAGAGAACACTGTACCATCATCGGAACCTAAGTGGTCGCGGATATTGATGCACCATTCGCCATTTACAGGGCATCCCACAAGGCTTGTCCAGTTGCCCAGCGGACGATAGTCTCCACCAGGAATATATTCGTGGCTTGAATATGAGTGTCCGCTATTATCGGTAAACGAATATGTTGGAGCATTTGCTGCCGTTGCCTCTATTGTCTGTGCTGCATTATGAGTCCAGCAATAATGGTAAGGAACGCCCTGTACGCAGGCCTCATTATCATAGTCAACCGGCTCGCCCATAAATTCCCACGAGCAGTTACTACTGTTATAACCATTGAACAAATCCATTCTGTTACCCGAAGGACAAGTTATCCACACCTCAAGGTCGCCGATATAGGAGTGTTCCATATCGACACATATCGACTCGATATCGTTTACACTTTGAATAGTCTGACCAGGAGCGAATGCAGAGTGATTGAAACACATGGTCTGCGTATAGTTTGTAACATCCTGGAAGCAATGTTCCTCAATAAGAACTTCGGGTATTTCCATTACCCAAACCTCAGGACGCTGTACGTGTCCGTCGAGAAGTGCTGCTTCGCCAGGGCAAATAGATGGCGTTACTGTTGTTCCTGGGAATGTTGGAGGCAACGATATTGCAACAAGGAAAGTATCGGGGTAATTGTAAGTACATCCGTTAATATCGGTTGCCCAAAGATTAATATAATAAGCACCCGGTTCAACGTCGGCATTGAATTCGTTTTCGCCTTCACCACCGAACTCGTGTCTTCCCGTAGCATCAACCCAGCTCCACATCCAAGTAAGGTTTTCGTCGGACTGATGGTACCCCATAGGAGCATCGTTGTTGGGGAATACACCGTGAGCAGCAATACCGACAGGGCCATTGGAACAAGCTTCGTAACGACCTGTTTCCTCATTCCATCGAGCTGTAATATCAGGAACAATGGTAAAGTCCTGGCATTCCATACCACAACTTATCTGTATAGCGAAACCAGCATACTGGCCGGAGCCATCGGTATGCCAAACAAAGGTTGCACAAGAAGACGTCAATGAATATGATGCTGTGAACGTTGTTCCTGACGAAGGACTGCCTATACGATTCGCTATTGCCGTTCCCGAAGAGTTACTTCCTTGATATATCGAAAGATAATCCCATGTAGTATTTTCGGTAGTCATCGAAACATCAATTTCCATTGGATATCCAGACGGAACACATACAGTAACGGTATAATCCTCGTAACTAGAATAACTTCCGTTTGCACCACCGGAATCGTATAGTATGGCCGAGCAGCCCGTCATATTTACTGTCTGGTTACGATTCATTATGATTGTCTGCTGTGCGAAAGTTCCCGCAGCAAACAAACAGAACAATACAACAAAAAGGAGTCTTATATTATTCGTTTTCATGTTGCGTCCTCCTATATTCGTTAAAAAGCTTTGTCAAAGTCTCGCCCGAATAGAAAACCAGAAGTTTTCCCGTATTTCCAATAAGATAGGCGTTGGATGACTTGGGATCAATTTCGAAATCATACTCCATCACATTGAAAGTTTCGGGATTGTACACCACAACTTCCGACCCTGCCATCTTGGTTTCCTTATCCATATACCTCAGCTTCGGGAATGCAGACGTTTCGGGATTCCTAATTTCCTTTACAACGAAAGCATTTTCAACAAACCAATTCATGTATTCAATGTCGGCTGGATTGTTGCTCTGAATTCTGAGCAAATCTTCTTCAGCATATTTTGCATACAGACGGCTGTCGATTGTAACGCTTTGAGAGTACGCTCCCATCACCATGAGAATCAACGACAAAAGCAATATATTTTTTTTCATAAACATAATATTTCGTTTATATTCCTAAATCCATAACGGAAAAACTTTCTTATGGTTGCCTTCTGCAAACAGAAAAATTTTTCACACTACGCATCAACGGGCAAAAATAAATATTTTATTCAAGACTGACAAGGGAATAAAATGATTTTTTCAATATTTTTTACTGGTGGTTTGTATTTGTAGGAGGATAACAATAAGCTCCTCCTACAAAAACGCAATATCATCTTACCAAATTCACAACTCCCTGTTCCTTATGTAATATTCCAAATTCATCCTCATATTGGCAATACCACTGATATACACCATTTTCGAGTACCTTGTCACCCTTGCGCTTGCTACCCATGTCGGTGCCGTCCCACGACCCTTCCGAACAAGAATCACAACCAGCTTCCGGGAAATAGCTCGTTGTCTGGAACATCAATTCGCCCCAGCGGTCGTAAACCGAAAAGAGGAAATTGTTTCTTGAAATACCCTTGCCGCAGACTCGGAAGCAATCGTTGATGCCATCACCATTAGGTGTAAACGATGTCGGAGCGTAGAATGTCATATCGCTGTAAACGTTTACCTTACGCATAGTGGTATCGGTGCAGAAATACTCGTTCTCGGCTACAAGAGTTACCTCGTACTCGCCCACCTGAGGGTAAACGTGGCGTGGACTTTCGAACATAGAGCTGTCGTTGTCGCCAAAGAACCAGTAATATCTTACTGCGTCGATAGAGCGGTTGACGAAAAGAATTTCCGACGACAACGCCGAAACCATCTGCACATCGGCATCGAACAAAGCCTTTGGCCGTGGATAAACGTGTATCATATCGGACACAGTTCTCTCTACTCTGCAACCGTATTCGCTAGTCGCCGACATTGTAACATCAAAATTGCCAGGCTTGTGATACTCGTGAACTGGAGTTTTTGCTTCCGAAAAATCGTTGTCGCCAAACTGCCACATGTAGTTAGTTCCATTGATGTTCAACGGGGAAAATGATACCGACAATGGTGCACATCCATACACTCCGCTGGCGACAAAGAGTTCGTCTGGCGACGGATATACATGAATCTCTACGGAGTCCATAACAGATGGTGTACCGCACATATCGGACAATGTAATATAAAACATTGTGGTTGTATCGGGACGTACTGCAAACGGCGATGCAACTACGCTCCTATCCTGAAGCGTAAGCATATAAGGCCCTCCATTGCCGCCTTCGGCCTCGACATAAACAAGCACTTCGTCGCCACTGCAAACCGAATCGCGGTTCGGCAATACCGAAGTTATGCGCAGGTCGGGATTCAGCGACACCGTTACTGGCGACAATTGCAACGAACATCCTTGCGAATCGGTAATTGTCAATGAATATGTAGTATTTTCGGTAGGCGAAACCGTGCATACCGATCCGTAATATTGAGTGCCATCGGAACCCGACCAAGCATAGTCGTAAAATGGTGTTCCGCCCGACACCTGCGTGGTAAGCGTAGCCGACTGTCCCTTGCAGATTGTAACATTGTTCATCGGCATAGCCAGCAATGGCTGCGGCTGCGAAATTTCAAAGTCCTGCGTATAGCGACAACCAAAGTCATCAAGCACCGTAACAGTATATGTTCCTGCCGAAGCCACAAGTGTTTCAGTAGTGTTTCCATTAGGCCACAAGTACGAATACGGAGGAGTTGCACCCGACACGAATATACGAGCCTCACCATCGTCACCTCCGTTGCACGATACTGGTTCCATCGATGTGGAAACTATGAAATCACCAGGCTGTGTAATCATAAAGGTCGTAATCGCCGAACATCCTATATTGTCGGTAACGGTAACAGCATACATTCCTCCACAGATTCCGTCGTATATGTAATTATCCGACGGCCAGCTGTACTGCAATGGTGCCAGTCCGCCACTTACAACCAATTCGGCTCTTCCATCACAATGTCCGAAACATTTTACGTGCTGCAACAAAACGGTATCGATAGTCAACTTCGGACTTACAGTAACGGTCATGGTATGCGTCTCACTTATACAGCCATGTGCATCAACAACATAAGCCGAATAATGTGTAGTCGCTGACAAATTTGCCGAAAGTTCATTGGCAGCTTCGAACAACCCAGTTCCATCGTTCCAAAAATAACGGTACGGAGCTGTTCCTCCAAAAGCCGAAACCGAAACCGGTGTAGGCTCACCCTCGCACACGGCATAATCGGAGGTCATTTGAACGACAATAGGTTCGGGTTGCGACAATGCAACAAACGCAGTCTGGACGCAACCATTTTCATCACTTACAGTCACTGAATACTCGCCAGAATGCAGATTAACTCTGCTTGCAGGTCCTTCTCCAATATCCGACCAAAGATAATGCAGATCGCCATTACCTCCACCGGCATACAGAGAAATTGATCCATCATTCGAACCATTACAAGTAATGTTGTTTGCAGTAACCGTCTGCACAATGATTTCAGGTGGCTCCGACACAACAAACTGCTGCTGAGTAGAACATCCATTGGCATCGGTAAGCACAAGATTATATGTTCCAGCACCAAGATTCAGAATTTCGTTACCCGGAGCGGCCCACGAATATGAAACAGGCAGTGTTCCTCCGTGGTGTGTAACAGTTGCCGACCCGCCATTGCTGTGGTAACATGGATCGTTTAAAACCGAAATAGAATCAATTACAAGGCTTTCGGGGACAAGAATCGACACCAAAGTATCGTTTGACACACAATTTGCATTAGTAACCGAAAGACTTACTGCGTGAGTTCCTGCATCGTTCCACGACACAATATGCGGACCTAGCGGAGAGTCGCCATACTGAACAAATGCGCCACCGAAATTCCAATTAAACACAGCATCTGCGCCCATATTTCCAACGTAGACAATAGATGTTTCTCCTCCCGAACAAACAATCGGAGTATAACTGAATGTCGGCGTCGGCTGTTGGTTGAAAGTAATTGAAACATCGGCGAAATCGAAACAACTAACTTGCCCCAAATACCTTTCCGTCCAACGGAAAGTATAAGTACCCCAGCCGTTTACGACGACAGATGTATTGGGAGAGTTTGGATTTGCAAAGACAACAGAGTTGTTTACATTGTCTCCGTTTGGATACGCAACCACCGACCATTCGCCAGTATTTCCGCCTGGCAAAGACTGCGCCGAAAGGCTTGTAGTATTGGAGCACACTATTGATGTAGTGGTAATGATTGATGTAGAAGGAGTGATACAACATGAGGAATCGTCGTATTCACGGACAGTAGAATACAATGTTGTATCGTAGGTACAGCCAAAATTGTCAGTTGCATAGAACACAAATTCGTGCTGACCAGGAGTATTCATGATTGTAGTCAATTGTGCCACAGTATCGTTTACCGACTCTCCGCCAACCCATACTAGCGAAGTAGAAGTTGCCGAAGTATCATACTCTGTTTGGTACTGTATAAGCGATTCCTGAGGAATAATATAGTCGGCAAAATGCAACTCTACAGAAAAAATAGTTCCGTCGTCTAACAGCCTATGGTCTTGAATATTAATACACCATTGCCCATTTATCGGGCAACCGACAAGGTTAGACCAACTACCCGTAGGTCTATAATTGCCCGCCGGTATATACTCTTGTCCATAATAATGGTTGCCTACATTGTCCGTATACGAATAAGTAGGAGCATTATACGCAATCTGCTCCATAGTGTTAGCAGCGTTCGAACTCCAAGAGTAGCGGAATGGGGAACCAGGCACGCAAGGTTCATTCTCATCATCTACAGGATGACCTAGGAACTGCAAATCCGAATTACCATTATAACCGTCGAAAAGGGTAAGCCTATTTCCCGAAGGACAGGTAATCCACACTTCAAGGTCACCCAAATACGAATGTTCAATTTCCATCGCAATAGATTCGATGTCGCTTGCGCTCTGAATTATTTGTCCAGGAGCAAACGCCGTATGATTGAAGCACATCGACTGCACATGATTAATATCATCAGTCGTGCAATACGGGTCGATAATCTGGCTAGGAATTTCCATAACCCACAAATCTGGCGGTTGCACATGTCCTTCGAGCAGCACTACTTCGCCAGGACATACCAATGGAGTTACATAAGTCCCATCAAAAGTCGGAGGGAAAGAAACAACAATAAGCATTTGTTCCGGATAAACATACGTACAACCATTTATATCTCTGGCCGAAACCATCAAATAATATGCCCCAGGCTCAAAATCTATCTCCAGCGAATTTTCGCCAACACCGCCAACTTCATGCGTTCCGGTGCCATCTATCCAACTCCAGGTCCAATCAAGATTCTCATCCGACTGATGATAACCTTCGGGCAAATCGTTGTTTGGAAAAACTCCATTGGCAGAAACTTGTATAGGCTCGTTCGAACATGCTTCGTAACGACTTTCTTCTTCATTCCACCTTGCACTTATATTAGGCTCAATATAAAAATCCTGACATAACACGCCACATTGTATATCAATACTGAATCCACTATAATTTATCGACACATCGCTATGCCAAACGAATGTTGCACACGAAGAATAGACCGTGTAGTGATTCGTAAACGAACTCCCACCAATTGATCGTGCGACAACCGTGCCACCAGTTCCACTACCTTCGTATATTGTCATGTAATCATAAGAGGATCCTTCTGTATTCATAAATACGTTAAGTTCCATTCTATAACCTTCGTTTGGCAAACAAATAGTAACAGTATATTCTTCGTTACTACTATAACTTCCATTAGCACCTCCCGAATCGTAAAGCATGGCAGAGCATCCAGACAAGTTAATTGTCCTGCCATTATTGGACGAATTCATCAAGATTGTCTGCTGAGCGAAAGTATCCAGGGCTGCAAAACAGAGCAAAATGCCCAAAAACATGCCTATATTATTCGTTTTCATAATGCATCCTCCTATATTTGTTGTACTTTTCTGTCAAATCCTTATTCGAAAGCAACACAAGAGCCTTTCCTGTATTCCCAATTACATAAGCTGTAGCATCGTTCCCTCCAACATCGAAAGCGTATTCCATTATATTGAAAGTAGCTTCATCGAAATCTGTAACCTCTGCACCGGCTTGCTTTGTTTCCAAATCAAAATACCTTAACTTCGGAAACCTATCCATACCAGAAGTCCCGACATCCTTTATAATATACGAATTATCGAGAAACCATGTGAAATATTCCAAATCTTCAGGTAGATTCTGCTGCATATAGAGCAAATACTCATCGGAAAACCTCGCTCTAAGACGGTTATCTATAGAAGTTAAGTGTTGCGAGAAAGAACTTAGCCCGACAAATAACAAGGAAACCAATATTACCAATCTTTTCATGTCACTAAAATTTAACGTTTCTATAACAAAAACGTTTTTTTAGAAAAAGGTTGCCTGCTGCGTAGGGAAAAAAATCAAATATTTTTTCAAACGGAATTCAATCTTTGGCAATTATCAATTATTTTTGTTGGCAGAAAATTTTAAACACATGAAAAGGAACTTTTTATTTTTAATCGTACTAACACTATCAATTATGGTAAGTTCGTGCAACAAGAAGACAGAAAACAAGGAGCAGGACAATCCGCTGCTTCAGGAATGGACAACCGAATATGGCGTTCCGCCGTTCGACAAAATCAAGACCGAACACTACATCCCCGCTTTCGAGGAAGCAATGAAGGTGAACAAGGAGGAAATTGACGCCATTGTCAACAATCCCGATGCACCGACTTTCGAAAATACAATCGAAGCTCTTGAGGAAAGCGGCTCTCTGCTCACAAGAGTAGAAAGCATTTTCTTCAACCTTGCAGAATGCATAAATTCGCCAGAAATGGAACAGATTTCCGAAGAAATTCTCCCGAAACTTTCGCAACATGGCGACGACATAAGCCTCAACGCCAAGTTGTTCGAGCGCATCAAGACTGTTTACGACCAGCGCGAATCGCTCAACCTTGAGCCAGTGCAGATGCGTCTTTTGGAAGAAACCTACAAGGGTTTTGTCCGTGGCGGCGCAAACGTTCCAGCCGAAAAGCAGGCTCGTTTCCGCGAAATCAACGAAAAACTGTCGCTGCTCACTATGAAGTTCGGCAACAATGTGCTTAAGGCCACCAACGACTACAAGCTTGTGGTTGACGATGTTGCCCGTCTCGAAGGTTGCACCGAAGGTCAACTTGCCGCCGCTTTGGAACTCGGCAACGAATCGGAAGAAACCAAGGGCAAATATGTTTTCACAATCCACCTGCCGAGCATGGAGCCGTTCCTGATGAACTGCAAGGACCGTGAACTCCGCAAGGAACTCTGGACTGCATACTCAACCCGTTGCACATCGGGCGAAACCGACAACAGGGCAATCATCAACGAAATTGTAAACCTTCGCTTGGAAAAGGCTAACATTCTCGGTTACAAGTCGCACGCTGCATACGTCCTCGACGACAACATGGCAAAGACTCCCGAAGCTGTTGACGAACTTTTGATGCAGGTTTGGACTCCGGCACTTGCAAAGGCAAAGGAAGAAGCAGCCGAATACCAGAAGATGATTGACGCTGAAGGCGGAAACTTCAAGCTCGAACCTTGCGACTGGCGCTACTACAGCGAAACCCTCCGCAAGCAGAAATACGACCTCGACGACGATGTTATCCGTCCATACTTCTCGCTCGAAAATGTTCGCGACGGAATGTTTATGGTTGCCAACAAGCTCTATGGCATCGAGTTCCGCGAAAACAAGAATATTCCAGTTTACCATCCCGATGCTGTTGTTTACGAAGTAACTGAAAACAACAATGTTATCGCAATACTCTACATGGACTTCTTCCCACGCGAGAGCAAGCGTAGCGGTGCTTGGATGACCAATTTCCGAGAACAGTCGTACACCAAGGACGGCAAGAAAATCATACCTTTAGTATCATTGGTATTGAACTTCACAAAACCGTCGGGCGACAAGCCTTCGCTGCTCAACTTCGACGAAACTTCTACCCTCTTCCACGAGTTCGGACACGCACTTCACAGCATACTTACCGACTGCCGCTACGAATCGCTGTCGGGAACAAATGTTTCGCGCGACTTTGTTGAACTGCCGTCGCAGGTTATGGAACAGTGGGCTGG
>JAEEGL012989484.1_pt1 | contig 34729 bp, 18 predicted proteins | sample 9134231 | NCBI WGS metagenome assembly JAEEGL01 (sample SAMN16246548, study PRJNA631951) | gut metagenome | biome: gut microbiome; feature: rumen; material: fiber-attached | host: Bos | place: Iran: Karaj | collected 2018-10
CATATTTCTAAATTCAAATTTATTGCATAAACCTCCATTTTGATTTATTGCATCTTTTATTATTTTTTTATAATCTGAAGTTGAAGATAATATACATCTTTTTATTTTTTCTAAAGGATCATTATCAAATGGAGTTTCTAAGCTTTTATGTTCTTTTTGAATAAAAGGACTATTTAATGTTGTTAAAGGAATATTTGATTGAGGTCTTGTTGTAATAATTTTAGAAGATTTATATTTTGATTTTGAAAAAGTATTATTGAATTCAATTTTATTGAAATATAAATAAGTAAATTCATTATATTTAATAGAATTTGTTTCAATTGAATTTGGGAAATATTTTGAAATATAATTTAAAATAGTATTTGTTTCATATTTTTGAGGAAATAATTTATTAATTCCATTAAAGAATTCTTTTCTACTTATTTCATTTCTTTCTCCTATTTTATCACTATAAGTAGGTAAAGTAGATGATATTGGTTTAATATCATGAAAATATCTAAAAGCATCAATACTATTTGGAAAGTTTTGATTAATGAAAGAATATATATCATTATGCATATTATTATAAAATGAAAATTTATTTGTATCAAATATTTTTTTTAAATGTTGTAAAGTTAAATATTCATTTCCATTTGATATATGTTTAAATAAAACTTCTATTTGATTATTTTCCATATGGAAACTTTCAAATATTTTAGGATTATTTGCTATAAATGATTTAAAGTCATTTAAATTTACTCCTTGACCTAAATTTTTAAAATCATTTATATTTATATCTTTAAAAAATTGATTAATATTATTAGGATATTTTTCACTAATAAAATCTCCTAATTTATTAATTACTTCATTTATCCAATCTGGATCTTTATTAATTTTATTAACTCCAATATTACAATAATTTTTTATTTTAGAATAGAATTCTTCTAAATCATTCATACTTATTTTATTACATAAATTTTGAATATCTGCAAGAACTAAATTATCATTTTTAGTTAAAGAAACAGCATTCATAAAATGTAAAATTTTCAAATCATTTAATTCATTTCCAGCTAATCTTAATATATTAATAGCAAAATTTTTAATATCATTACTTGAAATAATTCCATCATTATCTTTATCTAAAATTGAATAAATTTCTGTGTCACTTAAATGTGAATTTCTATTATACCATTTTGCAAATTCTCCTAATAAAATATTTTCAATAATAAAATTCCCTTTATATATTTGTTCATCATTTTCTCCATAATCAGTTTCAAAAACTTTAAATCTTTTTAAAAAATTATTTATATTTACTTTTTCATTCATAAATTCATCTAAATAGTTATAAAATGCTAAAAGTTGTTTTTGAGTGAGTTTTGTTGGTAATTTTAATTTAGGAATTTGTTCTAAAAATTCTAATTTTCCTATAAAAGAATCTTTATTTTTATCTAAAAAATAAAATAATTTTTCATCAGTTAAATTCATTTTATTAGTTGCAATTTTAATTAAATTCCAAACTCTTTTATTTCCATCGTATACTTTTTTATTATTATCATTTTCTAATTTCATCATTATTTCTTTTTTATTATCAAAAAAGTGAGGATCAATATATTTTTTAACAATATTTTCTAAATCTTCAAAACTAATAATACCATCATTATTATAATCAAATCTTTTAATTATTCCTAAACTTAAATAGTTAACTTTAGGTCTAAAGAATTCATATAATCTTTCTGCTTCAACTGTTCTTTTCATTGAAGAAGAATTACACATATTATTAATTTTAACTAAAAATAAGAATAAGTCATTACTACATTCATTTTGCAAGAAAACTTTAAAAGCTTCTATTACTTTCATAAAAACATCTTCAACATAATTATCATATACTATTATAATGAATTGATGATATGAAACTATATTAGAAAAATCTATTAAACGATGAAGTCTTAGAAAACGTAATAAATTTTTATCATTAATTTTATTATTCACTACTCCTTTTATAACAGGAAGAAATTTTTCTAAAGGTAATTTTTGTGTAATCATAGAATCTACTTTTTCAAATTTATTTTTTAAATCATCAAAAGAAATTGCATTTTGAATTATAGAAATAATTTCATTATGAATTAAATTCGAATTTATATTTTTATAATCTTCATCACCATAAATATTAGTATAATCAACTAATTGTTTTACAGTAATATAATGTTTATTATCAACATTCATTGCATTATATAAAGAAAATAAGAAATTTTTATCAAAAGTAGTACTTAATACTTTAACTTTTAAATTAAAACTTTGTCTATCTAATTTACGTTTTAATTCAGATTCAACTCTACCAGAAAATAAATCAATACCCATTTTATAACAAGCTTCTTCAATTGATAATTTTGTATTTTTTATAAAATTATGATATGTTGTTATTGGATATGGTATATTTTTTAATGTCCTTACAAATTCTTGTCTATCAATTATTCCATCATTTTTAAAATCAAAAAATTTAAAAAGAGAATTTAATTCTGGAACTGTAAAATCAAATTTTTCTAATTGTAAAACACGTTGAAATTCATCTTTATGAATAATATTTTGATCTCTATACATATTATATGTTAATAAATGATCAAAATATTGATCTGGATCCATATGATTTGCATATATTTTATTTAATATTATTTTAACAGAATCTATACTAAAGTTAAATTCATCTTCATTTAAATTTACTTTTTCTTTATTTTTTTTCTCAGCTAAATTTTCCTTCATTAAATATTTTAGATATGTATTTTTATCTATAAAGTTATTATTGTTTGAAATATAATCAAAAGTACTTTTTAAAACTTTTGGTTTTATATTTGCAGAGTTTACTAAATTTGAAAATTCTTCATAGTTTAAATTATCTTTTTCTTGGAATAAATAATTTAATCCTCCTAAAGTAGGTAGCAAATTTTTTATTTTTTCAATTGAATCATTAATTTCTTTTTGACTTATTTTAATACCATCTTTTCCAAATTCAATTTGAGAAATTTGCATTAGTAAATCTCTTAAATTAAAAGCATTTGGATTAGTAATTTTAAAAAATTTTAACAATTTCAATACTTGAACTTTCCCTATAGAAACCATATAACTTTGTAAAATATTTATTAATTCTAAATAAGAAACCATTTTATTAGTATTTCTTTTAATAAAAGGAATAATTTTTTTAATTCTCAAAATATCATTTTTAACTTCATTTAAATTTCCTTGTATTTTTCTATTAAAATTTAATCTTGTTGATAAAGCATGTCGTTCTAAATTTCCACTTTGAGAACTAAATGCATAAGCACTTCTTGAACGAACATTAAGATCATTAATAGTTCCTTTATATTTTTCAATAGGGAAATTTTTATATTCTTCATTAACAATTTTATTAATATCTTCACATAATTTTTGAATTAATTTATTGTAATAAATCATTCTAACTGAAGGATCATAATCAAGATATAAATCAGTTATTTTTTCAATTAATTCAATTCTTAAGTTTTTATGAGAATTAGATTGATGAAAAGCATTAATAAAATCATATTTAGGAATTAAACCATTTCCATGTCTATCAATATTTTTCATATTTCTTAAAATTAAATCTTTACTTCTTAAAATTCCTTCTAAAATATCTTGACTAATTTTTAAATTACCTAAACTTTGAATTGGGAAAGATCTATAATATCTTTGATCAACTAAATATTCTTTTTTAGTTTTTGGTTCTTGTAAACTTAAATCAACTCTTTCTTCTTCAGGAAATTTTTTAACATCAATATCAAAATTATTCCTTAACCATTCATCTCCTGATTGAGAAATATGAGTTAAAACAGCATTTTTTGGTCTAACACTTCTTTCAAATTTATCTATATTAAATATATTTCTTGCTTGAACATCACTATCTTTAGTTTCCATAAATAAATTCAAATTTTTTTTAATATGATAATATTTCTGAGTCTTCAAAGAACTTTCATCAAATATTTTTTCATTATTAAATTTCATTCCAAAAACACTTCCTTTAACTAAAAACATTCCTAAATTTTTCATATAACATCCTTTAAAAACATTTCTTCTAATTTCATCTCCAATTATTTTAATTTTAGTATTAATAATATTATAAAATTCTTCTTTGGAAATATTCATTCCATAACTTAAACTAGCATAATTAACTTTAACAATAGAAACATTATTATTCATATTTTGAGTATAATACATTAAACCACTTTTTTCAGTATAAATTCCAGGTTTTAAATAATCAATAAATTCATTACTTACAAGAAATAATGGTCTTCTTTTTTTTATATCTCTTTCATATTGATTTGTAGTTCCTTCTAAACTTATTTCTATATTTGTAAAAGTAAAAGTTCCAAAACCCTTTATATAAGTTCCTTTTCCCATTTGATAATTTTCTATTATTTGAGTTGATAATAAATTCCAACAATCTTCTATTAAATTTTTAGGATATGAATTTAATATGTCTTTATAAGTTAATCCTCCCCATTGATTAAATGTTTTTATTGCTGATGAATTTATTGAATTTGTTAAACGAGCTGTTCTACTCATATAATATCCATCTTGAAATGAAGAAGATTGAAAATGATCTTGTGAACTATACATTTTAGTTTTTTTTTTGGATTATTTTTTTAATTATTTAATACCAGCAGTTATTTATTTTATTTTTTTAATTTTTGTTATTTTTTTATTAATTATATTTTTTAATTTTTTATATATTTTATTCTGAAATAGTTTTATTTTCCTTTTAATTTCTAATGAAATAAAAATTATAAAATATTTAAATAATTAACCTTTCTTTTAATTTAATAAATCGAATGAAAAAAATAATTTAAATGGGAAAGAAGAAATCAACTAAAATATTTTTAAAAGAAATTTTAGATAAAAAAGAAGATCTAAAAGAAAAATATATTTATTTAATAAAATATTCAAATGGAGATGAAATTTGGCAATCTCAAAAAAAAATAAGATTATTAGAAGTGAAACAATTATTAAAAGAATATGATAAAATATTAAAATTAGAAAGAAAAGGAAGAAAAAAAAATAATTTATATTATGATAAAAAAGAAAATAATTTATATCATAAAATTTTAATAAAAGAATATAATGATTTAGTAAATGAGTTAAATGATTTAAAAGAAAATAATGAAAAATTAAAAGAGGAAATAGTTGATTCAAAAGGAACTTATGATAATATCATTGAAATATTAGAAAGTATTTCAAAAGAAAATTCTAAATTAAAAAATTTTATTAATCATAAAAATGAAGAAGTAAATTCATTACAAAAAGACTTTAAATTAAGAATAAATCATTTTAATTATCAAATAGAAAAAATTAAAAAAAAAAACAAACGTTTAAAAAAAAAATATAATGAACAAAAATTAGAAAAAAATAAAATATTAAAATATTTAAATGAATTAAAAGAAAATAATAAATTATTGATTTTAAAAAACCAAGAAATTGCAAAAACCAAATCTTATGATGATTTATTTAATGAAGAAAAAGAAATAACAATTAATCGATTAAAAGATAAAATTAAACAATTTGAAGAAGAGAAAAAAAATAATTTTAAATTCAATGAAATTGAAGAATGGAAAGAAAAATATTATAATTTGAATGAACAATATGGTAAACTTGTAGAAGCTTTAAAAAGACTAAAATCTAAAAATCAAAATTTAAATGAAATTTATGAAAAGTATAAAAATAAATATGGAGAAATAAATGATTTGTGAATCAAAAATTAATATAATTTACTCTTATTAAATTTTCAAATTGGAATGTATAATATTTTATGAATATTAAAAAGATATATAAAAAATTAGATTTATTATTCTTAATAAAGATTATTTATTTTCCTGAAATTTATTTTTGTTTCTATATTTAAAAAAAATAGACTTTTATTTTTATTTTTTTTTAATTAATATTGTACCCTAAAAAAAATCTTTGATTAATTTTATTTAATAAACAAAAAAAATTTCTCAAAAAAAATATTATTGAGCATCAATTTAAAGGACTTTTTTTTTCAGAATTAAAATTCCAACCTAAAATAAATATATTTAAAAAAGTTGGATTTTAATTTATTCATAAATAATGATTTTCAAAATTTAGATTATATATATTTCTCATTTTTAAAAGATTTTATTAATTTACTTTTTAAATCATTATTTATATTATCAATTTCTTCTTTGAATTTAGTATGTGAGGTGAAAAATTAACTTTATTAATTAATTATTTTTTAAGATATTTATTTTCCAAATAACAAATTTTCTCATTTTTTTAATATATTATTTTAAGTACTTTAAAGATTACAAAACAATTATCTTTCAAAAATAAAAAAAAATAAATATAAAAAACCTTAAATTCAAAATAAAAATAAAAATTAACCAATAACAACAAAAACAAAAAATAAAAATCAATAAAAAATCTAAAAAACAAATAAAAATCAGCAATATTTAATGTATAACAATACCTTTCTCCTTAATATATCCAGGTAATCTTTGTAAAGTATCTTTAACCCATTCTCTTTGTCCTTTTGGTGCTTCTTTAGCCATTAAATTATTAGCCAAACCAATATTCATTTTAATATCCATTTCACAAACCATAATCATTTCAGTTTTATTTTTTTCAACTTCTTTCAAATAATTCCCATTAATAATCATTTCTCCTCTAACAATACCTTTATTAACAGGAAAATCATCTCTTTCAACGCTTTTTAAAAGAAATAAAGCAGTTTTTTCTTTATTACCATGATTAATCCATAATTTTTTTTCTTCTACAAAATCTCTATCACTAATCATTAAAGGCATTTTTAAATATAAATATAAATATTCTTTTTGTAAATTACCTTCTTGAGGTATTTTTTCAATACTTTTTCCTTTTTTCATCATCATTTCATGTTTTTTTCTAAATTCAAAATCTTCTAAATATTGAATAATAATATCTATTGAATATGGAAATGTTGCAAATGTTTTTGTTACAATTGAATTATCTCCATTTTTTAATTTTGTTTTTTTTGAATATACTTTTGCTTCTTTTGAATTTACTGATAATTCCCATCCAAATTTATTTCCTTTTGAAACATCTTCATTTATTAAATTAATTAAATCATATTCATCTGTATCATTTGTTGTATATGTTCTATGAACATTTAAATAATTGTTATTTGATGTTACAAATGAATGTTTATATGTTTTTGAATGTTTTGGAAGTTCTTTTGAAGAAATTTTTGTTAATTTATTTTCTAAATTATTTTCTTCTGTTATTACTTGTTCATTTGTTTTTATTGTATTTATTTTTAAATCATCTATATTCGGGACTTGATTATTTTTTTCTTCTTCTATTTTTTTTTTATTTTGAGACTTGTATTTTATTGAGTTTAATATTTTTGATTCTAATAAACTTTTTTGAAATGATTTATATGGCTTTAATCTTTTTGATGGGAATAATTTACGAAGAGAAAATTCTTGTTTTGGAGTAAACATTATTTTTTGTAATAAAATTATTATTTAATAATTCACACATCAAAGAAATAATTTTTTTATTTATTTTCTATTTTATATATTAATATGCTTTTAAATTCTTATATTATAATGTTTATTTTATTGATAATCCTTTATTCAAATCCATTATATTTTTTGTTCATATATTAAATTGTTTTATTATATATTTACTATTATTTTTCTTTTGTTTTTTATATTTTCAAAAAAAACTTTTTTTTATTTCCCTTAATAATAACTGAATGGTTCTGAATTTCAGATTTAGCTGATTTTTTTAATGAAATTATTATTGATATTTATTTTGTTTATTTATTGTGTTTTTGAAATTATATTAATATTTAGGAAATTATTGTTTAATTACTAAAGAATCTTTTCTTCATTAAATCAAAAGGAATATTTTCACAAAACTAAAAAAAGAAAACTTAATATATTTATTATATTTTTTCATTATTAATTAATATCAATGATTGTTATAAACAAATTTATAAAAATAAGGATGGAATGAAAATGAGAAAGATTCTGATCAAAAAATTATTACTTACTTCCAGCTTAATTATTTATTAAGAAAAATTAATATTTTCCAATAATAAAATTTATAAAATATATTTTTTCATCAACAAAAAGAAATAATCAGATCTGAATTCCCTTTTACTGATTTTTAATATTTACAAATTTCTTTTATAAAATAAACAGAAAAAAAGAATTATCATTTAATAAAATATTGATTTTATGATAAAAACACAATAATAATTCTTACTAAATGAATTATTACTTTAATAAAAATTAAAAATATTATAATCTCTTATTTTCATATCTTCCTCTTAAAATATTATAGTGTTTTTAGTTACAAATATGAATATACATATTATTTTTCAATAAAAATAATAATTAGATTTTATGAAAATAAATTAGAATGGAAGATTTTATCATTTTCAATTTAAACAATTTTACTTTTATTTCAATTGGTAAATTATTTTCATATTCTAAATTATAAGTTCTAAAAATTATATCTATATCTAATTGTAAAGTGTATATTAGCTAAACTTTTCAATTTTCATTCAAAACTCATAAAATAATAATATTATAATATATAATGTAAACAAATTTATAATTTTGATATCTTATTATAAAATCTAAATCAAAAAATATTAAAATCCGTTAATTTTAATTAAATATAGTTTTTTTAAAAATTTCATTATACATCACTCTTTTTAATTTTTTAATTTATTAATTAACTTTTCAATTTTCTAACCTTAATGGTTTTAATAAAAGAAAAATCAATAATTTTTATTCTTTTAATTTGAGAAAATAAATATAAAATAATACAATGTCTTTTTTTAATGCAATTAATTTCTATGGATTAGGTTTTCCATTAAGATATAGATCATATAAAATTTTAAATTCTTCAATTGGATTTTTTTTTAGTATATTTTCAATTGTTTTTTTCCTATGTTTGTTCTTTCAAATTTTCATAGAAGAAGATTTTATTTTTTTTACATATTACAAAGAAAATAAACCATCAAAAAAAATTAATTTAAAGAACACATTTATGATTGGATTAGTTGATAATAATGGAATTCTATATCATTTAAATAATAATTATATAAATTTGGAGATGAATTTAATTTCTATAAAACATATATCTGGGAGTGATAATTATGTATCTGATATTATTAAAAATGAAACTAAAATAGATTTAAAAAGTTGTGATAATTTTAATAATATTCATCATTATGAAAAATATTTATGTTTCAAAGAAGATATATTCATTAATGGAATGTATGGGGATAATTTAAATGAATATAAATACATTAATATAGAAGTTAAAAAGTGTAATAAAAGTATTAATGATGAATGTATTAATGATATAAAGGATTTAGATTTATTTTTTCAAAATAAATTTTTCTCATTAAATTATATTGATAATGTACCTTTACCAGAATATAATGATTTACCTATTCAACAATTTCATTATTCAAATTTAATCCCTTTTTCTACTTTATATTCTCAAAAATATATATATCATTTTATTTTATCAAAATATTTTATCTATAAAAAATTTCAAAAAAAAAAATATAGTTTTGTTCAATATCAAAATTATATTAATATTAATGATAATTATTCAAATAATTTGTTAGAAATAATCTTTACTTTATCTAAATTTCAAAAAATTTATAAAAAAAAATTTCAAAGTATATTAGACTCTATTAATAAATTTGGTGGATGTGTATATTTCTTTTCATTAATATTTCAATATATAACGAAATATTTTAATAAAAAATCTTTTATAACTGATATAATAAATAATTTAATTTTAACAGATTATAAAAAGCAATTAACATTTACACATAATTGCTTAAAATCTATTAATTATCAACAAAATTCTTTTTCAATAGGTAAATCAAATAATCCTCAAATAAGCCAAATTTCAGGTATTGAAGCTTTGTCATTAGAAAAAAAGAATATTAATAAATTATCTCGAGTACAAAAATCACCAAAAATGCCTAGATTATCTTTGCCTCAAATTTCTAAAAAAAATTCCCAGATTAAAAATCAATCTATTTATCAATATATTCACCAATTTAATGGTACAAAAGAAGAATTTAATTTTTCTTTTTGTTATTATTTACTTCCTTTCTGTTTAATAAAAAAAAAACATAAATTCCAAACTTTTGAAATTTATGATCAAATATATAAATCTTATATGAGTATTGATGTTATTGTTCCTTATATTGAAAAAATCAGAAAAATTTTTAGGCAAATTGTTGAAAAGTTAGAAATTAAATTAGATGTTGAAATTTTTAAAATTAAGTAATAAATTAGATTTACTTTATGATTAAAAACAATAAAAAATAAATTTGATCATTAAAAAAGTTATTAATATAATCTTTTATTTTGAATTTTTTATTTATTTTATTTAATATTTGTTAACTAATCTTTTTAGAAATAAATATAATATAATTTATATTCTTAAATAATACTTAATATTGAAAAGAAAAAAAAAAACAATTAAAAATATTTAATAATATAACAAATGAAAAAAAAGGAAGAAGGTATTTTTAAAAAGTAAACTTTTTTTAAGTGATTTTATATATTAAATACCATATAATTGTTAATAAATTTATTAAATTATATATAAAAAATCTTATTTTTCTTTTATATATTTACAATCAAAATGATAGAACAACCAAAAACATACTTTTTCTAAACATATATTTTTAAAATATAAAAAAAAATAAAACTTAATTCATGTTAATTTGAGCATATAAAATATCATCATCAAATAAAGAAAAATTATTACTCAAAGATTTTAAAAAAGAAATAGGAGCATTATTTTCAAGTTTTTTAATTACCTGTTTATTCTTTTCATTTTCATGTACTTTGAAAACTGATTTCCTAATATTTCCTTTATCAACACTTATATTTCTAAGTATTTTTTTTTCAAATATTTTCATTTGGAAAAATCCTTTTTATAAGTGATATTTTTTGACCTAAAAAATATGTATCACAATTATAAATAAAAACATTAAAATTCTCCTCATTATAACTAATTACTTCATCTTCTTCATCATAAATATAATTTGAATTATTACTTTTATTTTCTTTATTATTTTTATTATTATTATTATATAAAACTCCAATGTAAAAAATATCATGTTGATTAAATCCTAAAAGTTTTAAAATATGGATTTTTTTATGAATTTCTTTTTTAATATTTTTTAAACTTGTATTTATTTGAATTTCTAAAAAAATTATACTATCCATAGGAATTTCAATTACTTTTGGATCTTTAAAAGGTAATTTTATTTCTTGTTTAGTTTCATAATAACCGTTTAAATAAATTTTTTCAAAACCATATTTAATTTCTAATATTTTATTCATTATTTTACATGAAAATCCAATTTTTTTTTCTTTAGATTCATAAAAAGGGTTTTTAATTAATTCATTATTAATAGTTTTTTTATTTGTTTGTACTGAAGAATTATTTAAAGTATATGAATCTAATAAATTTTTATTTTTTGAAAAATTAGAATTAGTTATTTCAATGTTGTTTATTTCAAAACAATTTTTTCTAATATTTTTAATATCTGGTTGTGCATAAACATAAAAATTTTCTTTACAGTTTAAAACAATTTGAACATGATTATAAGAAATATAAAAAATAAAAGCTAAATTTTTATAATTTATACTAAAAGAAGTTGATGAAGGGTGAAAATAAGTTTTTTCTGTTTTTTCTAATTTTTCATTTTTAAAAAGAGATAATTCAACTAATATTGTTTTTAAATATAAACTATATTCATCATATTTTCCAATAGAATAACTAATTAAAGAGTGATAAGTAAATTTTGAACAATTTGTTTTTGAAATAAATATTTGCTTAATCCTATTTATTAAGTTCTTATGTTCATCTTGATTTTCTAAATTTTGTGCTTTTGGTGTTTCTTCAAATTTATTGTTAATTAAATTAAAATTTAAAACATCAAAATTTGAATTTTTATTCATCCAAATTTTTGCTTTTGGTAATGGTATAAATGGCTTTTTCAAAGTAATTTTTTTCATTTATTATTATTCTTAAAAAGAATATATTATAATTAAATAAAATATCACAATAATTATAGAATTATGAATAATTTTAATATAATTTATTTAAATTTAATTTAAATCATAATTGAGTTTTCACAGTTTTTTTTAGTATTTATTCTTATCTATGTTTTTTGTTAATTTAAATATGATAATTAGAAGTTAATTGATTTTATTATATTAATTATAATCATATAATTTTGTAAATCATAATTTATCACAAATATTTTCATATAAGATTAATGGTTTTTATTAATTTTTCTATTTTTTGAATCGAACCAACAAAGATTAAAATATTTTTATTTAATTATAAAAGATTAATTGAGTTTTAAGTGTTTTAAAAGGCTCAAAATATTTTTTCCAATGATAAGTAAATATTATAACAAAAAAATAATAAATAATAAATAATAATAATAATAATAAATAATAAATAATAAATAATGAATGATAAAAAATATATTAAATAATAAATAATAAATAATAAATAATAAATAATAAATAATAAAATGGAATTTCCAATTGATTTGATGATTGATAACAATTGTCCAATTTTATTTTTCAATTTACTTTCATTTTTATTAATATTTCAATATGATGAAAAATGCAAAAAAAGATATTTATATATCACAACAAATTTTATTTCATGTGCAATAAGTTTAATTTGTTTATTTATTAGAAAAAAATCATCATTGGGAAAATCTCAAGAAATAACTGTGACAGAAAAAACTGAAACAGGAATAATAATGTATCAAGAGAAAAGAGTAGATGATAATCGATTTTACTTAAATAATAAACATTTTATAATAATAATAATATATTTCTTATTTAATATTCTACCTTTTTTAAGAGGAACAAAATTAGTAGAAATAAGTTTTTATCGTTTTTATTCAAATACAATTTTTTGTGGAATTTTATTGGTTGGTTTTTTTATCCATCAAAAAATATATAAACACCATTTAATAAGTATGTTTGCTTTATTTCTTATTATGTTCTTTTATGGTGATTTTTCAGAAAAAATGGAAGAACCAAGTTATGTGAAAAATACATTAGGAAGTTTAATATATTATATATCAAGAGGAGCTTTAAGAAATTATTTTAATTACTTAATGTTAAATTATTATATTGATCCTTTTTATATTTCAACAATTGATGCTTTAATGGCAAATATAAAAACAATTTTAATTCATTTTTATGCTGTGATTTTCATTGAAGAGAATGAAAAGGAAAAGTTTATGAATGCTAATTTTGAATGGAATGTATTTTCAGATACCACTTTTTTAATTCAATTTATTTTATATTCTATTTCTATTATTGCTAATCCTATTCTGGATATTTTAACATCATATAATTATACAGCTTATCATCAAAGTCTTATTGATATTTTGGGACATTTTTTATTTAATTTTATTAAAAGTTCAAACACTAATAGTAACATTAATATAAGAGATATAATAATAGGAATTATAAATATTTTTTTTACTGGAGTTGCTGCTGAAATTATTATATTAAAATTTTGGGAATTAAATATTGATACTAAAAGTGAAATTTCAAAAAGAGCTTCTAAAGATGCGAAAATTGAAAATACTCTTAATTCTACCACAATAAGTACATCATTTATATTTAGAGATGATGTTGAGATGAGACAATCTAAATCTTCTGAAAATTAAAAATTATTATAATATATAATTGATAAATAAAGAATATTTAATCAGTTAATTTTTAAATATATTTTTCAGTTTTTTAATTTATTAATTTTAGTTTATTATAAAAACGTAAATTATCGAGTATTTTTTTAATAAATATGATTAAAAAATAAGAAATTTTTATATAAAATAAAATATAATATAATATAATATATTAATTCCACCAATTCATAATATATTAAAGTTAAAGATTCATAAAAAAAATCAAAAACCCTTTTACTCAAATTTTCCATATTCAAAAAGAGTATTAAAACAATAATCCTTCCTAATCAAATCCGATAAAAAATAATAAAAATATTTGAAAAAACAAAATATATCTCAAAACAAAAAATTAAAATAAAAAAAAGTATAAAAAAAATGAAATTTCTTTCCCAAACTCTCCTTCTTTTCCTGATTATCTTTCCATTAACAACATCAAAGCATCCAGTCCTTTATGAAATAAGTACTCGTCCTTGGTTATACGAACTGAGTAAAAAATATTCAAAACAAATAACAAAACTTCGTGACATTCCCTTATCAGAATTTGACACTCTTAAATCATATGGCATAGACTACATTTGGTTAATGGGAGTATGGAAATTAGGTCCCTATGGTCTTGAATTCGATCGTCGATCAGACTATTCTTCAGTTCTTCCTGGTTGGACAAAGGATGATGTAATAGGAAGTCCTTATGCAATAAGTGAGTATGTATGCAATCCAGATATAGGAACAGATGATGACATACTATGGATAAAGAATGAGATAAATAAGAGAGGAATGAAATTAATGTTAGATTTCGTACCTAATCATTCGTCTTGTGATGCGCCTACTGCAGATTCTAATCCTGATTATTATGTTAGAGCTCCTAAAAATTTGCAACCACCTTATGATAGTAAATACTATACTGAAAAAGGATTAGCTCATGGTAAAGATCCTTATTTTGATCCATGGGCTGATGTTATTCAATGGAATTATTTTAATGAAGATACTAGAAATTTCATGAAGAAAAATTTAATGAAAGTACTTTCTGTTTCTGATGGTGTAAGATGTGATATGGCTCATTTATTATTAAATGATGTTTTTAAAAATACTTGGAAAAAAGAATTAGAAAGTTGGGGATATAATGTTCCATCAAATGAATTTTGGGATAGTGCAATAAGAGAAGTAAAAGCAAAATATCCTAATGTAATTTTCCTTGCAGAAGTCTATGAAAATTGGGAAATAAAAAAATTAATAGAATTAGGATTTGATTATTGTTACGATAAAGAATTATTAGATAAATTTATATCAAGTTCAACAGAAGTGAATAATTATATTCATTATAAAACAGAAGATTTCTTTGGTCATTCATCACATTTTATAGAAAATCATGATGAAAATAGAGGAGTATATAATATGGGAAGTGTTGAAAGATCAAATGCAGCAGGAGTTATTGCTGCTACTGTTGGAGGAATGATATTTTTTAATCATGGTCAATTTAAAGGTTTAAGAAATAAATTAGATGTTCATTTAAGAAGAGGAGCTGATGAAGAAGAAAGCCAAAGTGCTATTCAACATTATAATAATTTATTAAGAATTATCAAAGATGATGCTTTTAAAAGTAAAAATTATTATTTTGTTTATAATATTAATGGAAATGATGCTTGGAGATTTGTTGCTTATATTAGAAAGGAAATTAATAGTTTTCTTGTTGTTGTTAATTATTCTGATGGTTATGGTTGTGCTAATGTTCCTATTTATGATGTTAATAAAAATTATGTTTTTGAAATGTTTTCTAATATTGAATATCAAAGAGATGCTGATACTATGAGAAATATGGGATTGACTGTTTGTATGGGAGGATATCAAAGCCAAATTTTTAAATATAATTATAATAATGCAAATAGAATGAAAATTAAAGTTTATGAATAGGTTTTAATTGTTTTAGTGTTTTTTGTTTTTAGATTAAAAATTGTTTAAATTTTTATTTTTAACAATACTTTTTTTTGTTTCTTTTTTTTTGATTACATATAAAGAAGTTTTTAGTTATAATTATTAATTAGAAAGATAATTAATAATACCTCAAAAAAATAAATATAAAAGGCAAATAAACATGCAAATGATAAACTAGAAATAATAAAAGTAAATTGATTTAAATTACATTATTTTAAGTTTAACTTAATTATAAGTATAGAAAAAAAATTATGATTGAATTAATTTAATAAGGATATTTAATGAATTTAATATCTGTTTTAATACATGTTTAATTTTTAATTATTAATCTCAATAAAGGAATATTTCTTTAAAAATATAATATTAAATTTAAAATATAAATCTCTTTATAATTAAGTAATAATTAAAATAAAAAATAAGGAAATTAATTGAATATCTTAAATTAAACTTTCTATTTAATTATTTACCTTTATTTTAAATGTAATTTTTATTAAAATGTATTACAAATATTTATATAAATTGAATTTTTTAATTCACTTTATATTAATTTATTTATGATAATTATAAATTTAAAAATATTTTAATGTCATCTTATGAAATAAGATTTTTTTTGAAAGAAGAGTTATCTTTCAAAGAAAAATTTTTTCATCTAATGAATTTACTAGTAATTCATCATTCATATAATGTATTTGAAAATTATTTATTTTTTTTAATTTATACTGCTCAAAATTTATCAATTTTTATTTCAAAAAGTGCGAGCAATTTAGATTATAATAATTATTCAATAGATAAAATATTAGTGACTATAGGAAAAATTCTTAGAGTTAAATCATATCTCTATAACTATAGAAAATATTATAATTTATTTATTTATTTTTTAGCAAGTTATTATATTATATTTACTATATTTTTTATAACATTGATTTATAAAACTTCAAGAAAAACAGCATATACTCTAAATTTACTTCTTCTTAATTTTTTAATTAAAATGAATTTTTATGTTTTAAATAATATCAATATAGATTTTTTTACTAGAATGCTATGTTTTGGTTCTTCTAATAATAGATATATCAAAGAAATTAAATGTAATCAAAGTAATAATTATATTCCCTTAATTATATCTGGTTTTTCTACAGTATATTCTTCTTTTTTAACATTATTTATTCAAATGTATTATGAAGAAAATCTTTTTATTTCAGACTCAAAATTTAATACTATTACTTCTAAAATTTATATTTATCAACATTTAATTTCAATTATTGCTTCTGTTGAATTATCTTTAATTTCACAACTTACAAAAGAATTGTTTTTTATTACAAATATTACTATGTCTGTTTTTTTATTTTATTATTATATCAAAAGATTAATATATTATAATATTCAAACAAATATGATTTTTGGTTCTACTTATTTTTTAAATGTTTATTCTTCAATATTTTTTTTTACATTTCATTTTTTCCACTGTTCAAATAAGGGATTAATATATATATTATCTTCTATTTTTATTGTAAGTCTCTTTTCAATAATATTTAATAATATAATAAATAAAATAGTAAGAAAAACACCATATCATAAAATATATAATGGATATTTTTTATTATTTTACATAAAACAAATTATAGATTTAACGAATCTTTCACAAGAAAATCAAGAAGCAAAATCTTTATTAAGAGCAATAATAGAAATGCATGCAATTGAATGTCCAAATAAAGATTGCTTAACAAAAAACAAAAATAAAATTTATCTTCCTGCAAAACAAGAATGGTCATATAGAGATATTAATCCAATTTCAGATCAAATATTTTTAAAAAACTTTATTCCTATTATTTTAAAATATTTTATTTCAATATCTCATTTTTCTCCTGAATTATTAATGAATTTATCATATTATTATTTAGCTGTTATTGGAAATCAATGCTTAAGTTTATATTATTATAATAGAGCAAAGAATATGAAATTAAATATTGAAGAAAAATTCTTATTAGTTAGATTAAAAATTTTAATTTCAGAAAAAATAAATGAAGACTTTAAAAAAGGATATGAAAATTGTCCTGAATTTGAACAAATGAATCCAACTCTATATTTTAAATATAAACATATTTCAGAACAATTTATTGAACAAATGGAAAAAGATCTTGATTTAAATATTGAATTTTGGGAAAATTTTTCAAAACAAAAAAATCAAGGTGTGTTAAAATTTAAAAATATATTTAATGTAATTCAAAAAATTGAAGAATCAAAAATAATAATATCAAATTTATGGGAAGATTTATTTCAAATTTATTCAGGAATAAATCCAGTTTTTATGATATATTTAGAATTTATAACTGACATAAATGATGATACAAATTTAAAAAAGAAGTTAGAAGCTTATAAAAAGAAAAAAGAAATTTCAACTGAAAGTATTTTAACAAATTATTATTCAATATTATTTCATAAAGAAACAGGATTAGTAATAGTAAATGGAGAAAATGGAAAAGAAGGATTAATTGAAAGTGCAGATTATAAATTTGGATTAATATTTAATATTACTATTGATAAAATAAAAGGTGAAAGTATTCATGATTTTATGCCTAAAATTTTTTCAAATGAACATTCTAAATTTATGAGAGATTATTATCAAATAGGAGAAAAAAAAGTTATTGATAAAGGACAATATAAAACTTTTGGCATTGATAAAGATAAAAATATTATTCAAATTCATATTAGTTTAAAATTATTTCCTGTTTTAAATCATCATATATTATATATTGCAATGATTAATATGGATAAAGTTGATGATGTGATTATTTTAGATTCAAATTTTATTATTCAAGGAATGAGTAAAAAATTAAATAAATATTTTCAAATTGATAATCCTAATTTATTTAATTATAATGAAATTCCATTTTATATGATTTGTAAAAATTTTATTAGTTTTTATAAAACATTTTTCAAAAATAAAAAACAAAAAGAATCATATTTATCATCAACATTTGAATATTTAGATGAAACAGAATACCAATATTTATTAAATGAAGAAAAAGATGAAAAAAAAAATGAAGCAAAAAGAAATTCATTTTTAGAAAATATAGAAATAAATGAAAATATGGAAATTCAATATCACATTAAATTTCCTGAATTTTTATCTCATTATTCATATTATACAAATCATTTACAACATGACCATCATGATTCTTCAACATCAGTTAATGATATTGTATTAAAAAACACAAAATCAGGACAATTAGCTTTAAAAGAAGAAGAAAATAGTAATTTAATTCATAAAAAAGAAACTCATAAAGCTAGTCATACTTCATCTCAGGAATTAGTAGCAATTAGTCATACTACAACTAATCAACCTTTATCTCCTGTTCATAAAAAAAAAAAATTAATCAATTTTCAAATCAATGGTGTTAAATATATTTATTTATATAAATCACTTTTTAATCAAGGAAAATTTGATGAATTAGAAAATTTATTCGATGAAAATACATCTTCTAATTATATTTCTTTAAAATTTAATTTTTCTTTTGAAAGGTTTAATTTTGGAGCTCATAATCATTATTATATTATTAGGTGCAGTGATGATCATAAAAAAACAGATAATAAACCAATTAGTAATATTCATCCACAAAATAAAGTAAGTATTCATGATATTATAAGAGATAATAAAATTAAATATTTATATGAACTTAATAATATTGTTGATGAAGAAAAAAAAATATTAGAAGATAATATTTCTAATTTTCGTGATTTACTTTCTACAAATAATGATTTTAGAAAATTAATTAATGAAAAAATAAAAGAAATTAATGATAAAAGCAGAATTATAGGTGAACATAATGAAAAAAATAGACATGAACATTCACAACTTCAAGGTGAAAGTTCTTCTCAAACTTCACATTCTTCTTTTGTTAATCATTTATCGAAATTAAATAAAATTACTGAAGGAAGAAATAAAATTTTAAATAAAAAATATACTTCATTTATGATAAAGTATTTAAAAATTTTACCATTATTTTTAATTATTGAATTAATTATCTTTAAAATAGTTTATGATATTTTTTTCCAGAATACAAAAAAAGAATTACTCTTTGTAAGACATTATAATAATTTAGTATTTTCAGTTCAAATAACATTAATTATAATATTAAATAGAGTTGTTGATTATGCAGTATTATATTATTCAAATTTATATGAGTATGGTTTAGATTTAAGATTTGGATATAATGATACTGTAAGTTATGAGATAGAAATAAGAAGAAATGTTTCACGTTGGTATTCAGAATCAAATAAAAATATAATTTTTTTAGAAAGATATATTAGTAAATATGTTAAAGATACAAAAAAAAGAATTTGGATTAATATGCAATATCCATATGATAATGATATTCCTTATAATAATTCTGCTTCTTTTCCTATTTTAACTATGAATTCACTTTATGATGCTTATAATTTATTTACTATTGATAATTTGTTTACTACTCCTAATTATAATATAAAATCTGATATTTTTGAAATGGTTAATTATTCTTATAAAAATTCAGTTAAGGGGCTCATTAATTTTTTGTTACCTCATTTAATTAATAATTTGAATAATTTAATTGAAGATTATTTGCAATTCAGTAATGAACAATTTTATAAATTTGAGTTTTTAATTTTAATATATTTAATTATTTGTTTTACCATTTTTATAGTTTCATTTTTATTTACTGGAATTATTATTAAAGAATTAAATTATGGTTTAAATAAAATCAGTAAAATTTCTCAAGATGAGATAGAAGGAATTATTTTAAATGTTCAAAGATTTAGAATTAATTTAAAGCTAAAATCATATAAATATCATTTAAAAAAAATAAATCATTTAAAAGATGATTATGAAAATGAGCAATTGAAAAATGAAATAGAAACTAAATCTTCAAAACAAATTTTAGAAAAAAAAAAGGAATTTAAAACTTCAATGTCAATTATAAATAATATTTATTATAAAAAGACAAATCATCGGAAAATTTCATTTCCATATTTTATTCTTTTTATATATTCAATGAGTTTGTTATTAATAATTATTTTTCTATGCTTTTTATTTTACTTTCCAAAAAATTTAATAAATAATAATTCAAATTTAATTAAATCACATAGTTTTTTTTTAGAAAGATTCCTTTATGTTACAGCAAGTGTATTTAAAATTAAAGCAATATTCGCAAAATTTGTCGATGTATTTTCATTGGATTTAAGTAATGTGATAAACAATTCATTATTAACAAATTTATATGAAACATTACCTAAATTTAAGGAATTTTATGCATTTTATTATTATTCATTTATGTTAGATGCTTGCAAAGCATTACATGATTTTGATTCTGATGATTATAAAAAATGTGATAGTCAGTATTTTCCTCATTTAGTAAATAATACAGATTCATTAAGAGACTATTTAATTAAAAAAATTGAAGATATAACTTATACTTATGAATCTAAAGTTTCGAATGATCCTAATTTTAATTCTTATACTATGTTTACTATGAAAGAATATACTCATATTTTATATTCTTATACTAATTATTATATTCCTGTTCATTCAAGGTTTGATTTAATTTTAAAAAGGTCTTTTGAAAATAAAGCTGAAAATATTAAATTTTACATTGATTGTTTATTTGTTTTTATATTTTGTTGGTTTATAGCTAATTTACTATATCAATATATCATTTATATTCCACTGTTTGAGAAAATGTTTGTCATTTCTAGAAATTTTATTAAAGTTATTCCTTGTTCAATTATATTAAATACTCCAGAATTAGAGAAATGGTTAGAAAAAGCTGAACATCAGTAAATTTATTGTATATATTTTTTTCAATTAAATATTATATTATAATAAATATATATAAAAATTTATTTAATAAATGGGAAATAAAACAAATCATTCAAAAAAATCAAAAGCAAAATTCCCAACTAATTGCTCAGATGATAAATATTCTTATCAAATCTATAAAAATAAAGAAATAAAAGATGATTTTGTAGTTATTGATTATAAAAACTCACAAAAAAAAAAAGATACAAAAGATAAAAAAGATTTAATCAATCCATTGAAAAATGATCCTAATCATAAAGAAAATAAAACAAATATTAATAATTACAATAATAATAATAAAATAGAAGAAAAACCAAAAACAGATTTTGAACTTTATTTTAAAAAAGATCCTCAAACGGGAGAAGATATTTTAGATGAGGATGGTTTAATAAAAATAGGAGATGTATTAAATATTGATATTTATTCTCATATGTTTTTTCCTTATTTCTTTTATAAATGTGAAGCGAAAAATATAGAAAAAATTACTAAAAGTGAGTATCAAAAAGGATTAAATTTTTTTCATGTACAATCAATAAAACAGTTAACAACAAAAAATTTAAATTCTTGGAAAATAAATATTAATGATAGTAAATTTAATGATTATTATAATTATTTATATAATTTGAATGTAATAAAGAAAATTGTTCCTTTTGAAGTTGTTGAATTATATTATAAAAATTTCTTTTCTGAATATAAATATGTTAATGAATTCATAGATTTTTTAAAAACTGAAAAAAAAGAATGTGGTTTAAATAAAGATCAATGGGTAACTTTTGTTGAATTATTAAAAACTGTTAAATTTGATTTTCCTAAAAGTTATTCATTAGAAGATTCTTGGCCGAATTTATTTGATGAATTTTATTATTATTACTGTAAAAAACATGGAATAGAAGTAAAAAAAAATTATGATGAAGAAGAAGATGATGGTTATTAAAATAGATTATTATTAAAAATAGTAAAATATTTTAAAACTTTTAACCTATAAAAGAATTTTAAAATAATATTAATCATTATAATCATTAAATTATAATTAAATATATAAATTATTAAACAATTATTTTTTCCTAAATAATTCAGGATGTTTAAAACAAATATTTTGATGTTTCTCAATTTTATCCTTTACAAAACTCCTTCCACAACTAGAACAAACAATTAAATTTTGAGGAATATCATAAGCATCACTTCCCAAATTATCAATATCATATTTTCCTTTAGATTTAATTTTATTAGAAATAGAATTAATACCTTCAATTCTTTTCATTGTATTATTGATTAATTCATCAATTTCCTTTATTTTATTATTATCATAATAAATTAAATTTTCTATTTCTTTTTCTCTACATCTTTTAATATGTATTTTCCATGCTCCAATTGAAAATTCTATATCACATAAAGGACAATGAATTGTTCGAGGTCTTTGTCCGGGTAATCTTTTATTTTTTATTGGTTTTTTAGATTCTTTTATTATTTCACAATATTCTTTATATTTTTGATTGTCTTCTTTATATTTGCTATATTTTTGAATTAATGGACCTTCTGAAATTAATAAATTATTTTCTAACTTTTTATTACAGTGATTTAAATGAAGAGTTAATTTTGTTGCATCTATTTTTTTCTTGCATATAAAACATGTTGTATATATTGTCTCCATTTTATTAATTTTTAAATTAATATATTTTTTATATTCATTTATTTTCTTATAAAAAAGAAAAAAAACTTTCAAAAGAAATAAAAAATCAAAAATCAAAAAAAAAATTAATTCTTTTAAATTTAATCTAATTTAATACCCTTTATCCATAGTTCCATAATTATAATTTTGTTGACTAGAATATCCAGTATTCCCATAATCAACCATAATAGGATAATTAGAATTAGCATTATTTTGACTTTTATAAGTATTACTTCCAGAAGTAGGAGAAACAACACAACAACAACATAATAAAAAAAGAAGTAAAACCCCACCAAATATAAAAATAGCCCCAATAGCAATTAATGCATTTCTTGTAGCATGACTTGTATGAGTTTTTGTTGTATATGTATAATCATCATAATAATAATCATCATAATAATAATCATCATAATATGGATCATAGTAATTTGAACCATAATATGAATTATAACTATTATATCCATTATATGTTGATGAAGTATATTTTTTTTTTGATTCTGATGATAATTTTTTTTTTATTTTTTAATGTTTTTTTAATACATAATGTTAAATTTGAGGAAATAATATATATTAATATTAATCCTTGAAGTGACACTTTCATTTTTCTTTTTTTTTAATTTATTTTTATTTATATTATTGATTCCAATAAGTTATATAATTGTAGATTTTTATTTATATATATTTTTACCTAAAAACAAATACCAATATTTAAATACATGATTAGATTTATTTTTTTATCCAAATACTTTACTTAGAAAAAATTTTATGCCTTTATTTCTAGAATTGTTCCAAAAGTTTGATGGAATATTGTTTGATTTTAAATTATTAATTTTTATTTTATTATATTTTATACCCGTTTTATTAAATGAATTAAATCTAATTTTTTTTTCTGATTTTTTTGAATTATTCATTGTTTTAAATAAATGAGATTCCATATAATTTTTTTTTAACATTTTATTTTGATCACTTACTAAAATATTAGATATAGGATCATTGAATTTTATTCTTTTTGAAAATTCAGTAGTTTCAAAATCAGAAACTAAACTTATTTTTTTATTTCTTGATAATATTTTTGATTTTGAAAGCTGAGAAGTTGAAGTCATTCTATCAATTTTTAATTTATTATTTTCACTATTATTATCAGTTTTTATTTTTATTTTCCTCGAAATTTTTTTTTTAATATTATCACTGAATATAAAATTAGGTTTATTAAAAATAGTAATATTTCTATTTAAGAAAGGAGTTTTATTCCTAAAAGTTAAATTTTTATCATTTGGAGAAGGAGTTTTTACTTTAAACTTTGAAGATATTTTTCTATAATTATCAGATGAATTTATTATATTTATATTTCTTACATTTGTTGTTTTAATATTGTTTATAACTGGTGTTTTATTTGATTTCATTGTTTTATTTGTATTTGAAGATGATTTTTTTGATATTGAAGATGAAGAAGATAAAGAAGAAGAACTTAAATTGTTTTTATCTCCATTATTATAACTTGGATCAATATTTAAATTCTTTATAAATTCATCTTTTTGTAAATTTAATATTGAAGAAATTCTTGGTAGAAGAATTGAATTTCTTCCCCTGCTTAAATTATTTATTTTATTTAATTTTATTTTTTGAATATAAATTTGAGAAACTCTCTTTTTCATTGATTTATTTTGTTTTGATTCAAGTTCAAAACTTTTTTTAATTTCATAAAAATTATTTCTTTCTCTAACTAAATCAAAAACACTTTTTCTTGGTTGACAAATTTTATCAATTTCAATTTTTTTATTCTTTTCTCTTATATTTTTAATTAACCCTTTATTTCTAGTTTCTTTAATAATTTTTAATCTTTCGATAACAAAATTTTTATTTGAATTTTCTAATTTTTTCCAAGCTTTTTTAACTAAATCATATCTGCTTAAAATCATTTTAAAAATTTTAATATCAATGGAAAAATAAATAGAATTATCACTTTTACAAATTGCATTACATATAAACTGATTATCAATAACAATATCATTCATTCCTAAAATATCACCTTTTTTAACGTATTTTAATATAACATCATTTGGTTTATCATTATCATTTTCATAATCATAAATTAAATTAGAATTTCCTATTTTAGAAATTAACTCATTTATTTTTTTATTGTTTACTTGAGGTATAATTAAAGAAACTTCACCTTCAAAGAAAAAAATAATTTTATCATATTGACTTTGCTCATGAAATAAATATTCATCTTTTTTATTTCTTTTCTTAATAAAAAAATTCCAATAAACATTAGTAAGTGTTTGAAAAGTCATTTGTTCAAATAATTTAGTATTAAATATAAAATTCATATCTAATTTACTATTTCTTACATGAAGAGATTTAATTGAATTTTGATAAGAATGTTTTGTTAAAGTTCCAAAAAAAGAATTTTCTCTTACAAAAATAGTTGCAGTTCTTAAAGAATTTTCATTAATTAAAGCATAATCTCCAAAAGAATTTCCTATTCCTAAAGAAAGTACTTTAAAATAACCCATTATTTTTAAATGAACTTTTGTTTTATCTTCTTTTTGTAAATTATTTGCGTTTATTAAATTTAAATAATTATCTAAATCCATATTAATATTATAATTTATTCTTAATTTTTCATTTATTTCAATTTCATCTTTTTTAATTTGATATATTTGAAAATTATTATCACATGTTTTTTCAAAGAGAAAATCTTCTTTATATAAATATAATATTTTTAAATGATCAATATATTCTGATTTTGTCATATAAACTTCTATTTCTTTTGGTACTAAAATATCAACTGAACCTGATAAAATAACATAAAAGGTTTTTCCTATTTCTCCTATTTTCATTAAAAGTGTATTTTTTTCGAAATTTTCACATTTTAAATCTTGAGATATTTTATTTAATAAAAGATCTATATTTACCTTTTCTTCCTCACTTTCATTAATTACTGAAATAAAATTATGTAATGTTTTTAAATATGTTTTTATTATAAATATTTCTAATTCACTTTTATTTTTTTTAGATAAAATTAGTTTTATTAATTCAGCATTTTCAGGAATATTAAAATAAGAATCAATTTTATTTTGTTCATTTAAATTCAATTTTAATTCTTCTGCTAATGTATGTATTTGTTTTATAGTTTCTAATGAAAGCGAAGAACTTTTTCTTTGAATTTTTTTCATTTATTCTTCAATTATTTTTATTATTTATATTAATTATACATATTTAATCATTTAATATTTAAATAAATATATGATAAATTTTTGTTTTAAATTAATATTCCATTCATTACAATAGTTTATGATTTATTCACTTTATTTTTTGTAGTTTTTCCATTTTTTTATATTTAAATTGAGTTTTTTATTAGGAATAGTTTGATATGATATTTAGTTCATTTCTTTAAATCATTCATTCTTTTTCTTAAAAATTAATTTTCTATTCCCCTAAGATTTTTTATTTCTTTAATTTTTTTTATATATTTATTTCAAACATTATTTGATTTTTCAGTGTTGATAGGAAAGTTGCTTTCAATTTTTAATATATATAATATTTTAATTCTTAATTTGATTGTAGGGTAAATTTATGACATGAAATCAAACATTCATTTACTTTTTTTTCTATTATTTTTTTAAGTTAACTCATTCAATTATAGGTTTTGTAATGAATATATTGTATAAACAATATAATATTATCAAATAATATTTTTATTATAAAATTCTTTCACTTCAATAATATGGAAAAACCATAAATTATATATTTAAATTGAAAATTTATTTTAAAAAAAGAAAGTTACAAATATTGACTAGAAATTTTAATTTATTATTTTATATAAATTTCTAACATTTTTGTGTATTTAATCCATTCCATTTCATATAATATATACAAATTGCTTTTAAATCATGTTTTTTGTTTTTTGGTTTATTTAATCCTTCAATAATTCTTTTTCCTAATTTTTCTCTTGCAATTGTTCTTGAATTACTAAAAACAATTGTAGATAAATCTTTTGAGATATTTTCTAAATCAGAATCTTTGAATTCAAATTCTTCCATTGTATAAATTAATTTTTCTTTTAAAATGTTTTTACAAATTGCAGTACACTTACTTTGAGATTTATTTCCACAATCAACAATAATTTTCATAGTACTCCCTCCAATTTCCCTAGCAATATTGAAATCATTTAAATCATCGTTAATTTTTCCTGTAAAAATTTGAATAAAAAGGAATAATAATATAAGATATTGTTTCATTTTTTTTATAAATGAATTAAGAATATATTAAATAAAAAAAGTTTAATTAATTTTTAAAAATAATTAAAAAAGAAGTGAGAGTGTAATTATGTTATATTTTAGCACATATAATTATTCTGTGATTATATGAAATAATTCTAAATGTCAATAAAAAATATAAAAATTCTTCAATTATACTTTAGAAAAAACATTAAAATTATTCAATTAGATGTAATCAAAACAATTGTCCTTTAATATATCAATTCAAAGTAACAAAAATATATAAATGATTAATAATAATCAGAAATTTTAGAATATTTCTTCAAAACATGTATAAATGTTGATGTCAAAAAAAAATCAAAATCTTTGAAAGTATTAAACTTTTCTTTTTTTAATTATTTATCATTTTCAATTTGATGTAATCATAAAAATCATATTTATACTTTAATGGAATAAGTTACTAATCAATTATTTGTTTCAATTATTTAACATTTTTTACATTAACATTTATTTTTCAAATATTAAAAAAAATAAAACCCACTAATAAACAGAATAGATAAAAAAATGAAAAACTTTAGTTTATATATATAATTATAATATGAATTAGAATAAAATTTTATTATAATAATATTTTTTTTTTTTAAAAACTATTCAGATTGAATTTGTTTTATAATGAAATTTGATTTTAATGAATCATTGTTATTGTTTATTATAATATCATTCAATTTTTCACTATCTTTTTGATTTATTTGGAAATTATTAAAGAACATTTTATTTTGTTTTTCCAAGTTTTCACTAATATATTCATTTCCTAATATATTATTTTCATTTATTTTTATTTTAACATTATCTTCTTTTCCATTAAACATATCAATTTTACAATTTTTTTTTTTTTTGTTTCTATTACATAAAATTTTAAAAGAATCAAATAATTTATGAAGTTGTTTACTAAATTTAATTGCAATACTTCTAATTTCTAAAAGTTTATATTCAATAGTATTATTTTTTATATTTTTTTTAATAATTTTCTGGAATTGTGAGTATTCTAAATTTTCTAAAGTATCATATAAATATTTAAAAGTTTGAAAATATAAATATAATTGTTCATTTATACTATTTAATGAAAGTAAATTCTCATAAAAATCATCACATCCTTTAGAACTTTTTCTAACGCCAAAAAAATGTCTATTTGTATAAATTAAACTTTTTGAACAAAATGGACAAATTTTATGATTGTTTTTCATTATTTTTCTTTCTAATTTAATTTCATTTGATATTTCTTTTAATATAATTTTTGAAATTTCTATTTTTTGTTGTTTATTTTTGTTCTTTGATAAAAAAAAAATTCCAACTTCCAAAAGTTCTTTTTTTGCATATCTTTTATATAATTTCTTGCTTTTGTTTACATTAATACTTTCAATTGAAGATAATTTTTGCTTAAAATCTTTATATTCTTCTTTTATACTTTGATTATAAAGTTGAATTATCTTTATTGTATTATATAATTTATATTTATCAGTTATTTCAAATATCTTATTTAGAAAACTTTCTGATAATATTTTAGGACCTTTCAAAGTTTTAATTATATTTTTATTTGTGTATTTATCCATTAATTTATTATAAATCGAGTTAAATATTAATAAATATTTTATTAAGGTATAATTTAATTTTTAGTCATATTATATGATATCTATTATAATTTATTATAATATTTTTTTTTTTTTATCTCAATAATTTATTACTATTAATGGAAGAGCTGAATTATTATTTTTTTCTACATTAAATAGATATTGATTCATATCTTCTTGAATTTTTTATTATTAAATCTAGGATTATTATTCTTTTTATATTATATATTTTGATTTGATATATTATTAGTATTTTCTCTTTTGCTATTTACTATAGAGGGAGTTAAATTTATTCCCATTCCTTTGAGTTATTTCCAATATGAATTTTGTTGTATATTCCTATAGATGTATAAATGGTTCCCAAAATCTATTCCTATTGTATTATTGAATTTTTTTTTTGGTTTTTTTAACTTTATTATATATATATTCTGAGAAAAAGGGTTTTTTGTGTTATCTTCTTTCTTTTTATAAATTAAAGGGATAAAAGATTATTTATTATTTTTTCCATATTTTCATAATATAATATTGTGAATCTCTAATAAATTAAAAAGCATATGATAAAAAAATATTATGTAATATAAATTTTACCAACTCAAATTAAAATAAAAAAATATTTTTTAAATGCATAATTTTTAATAAAATAACTATAAATTATTTTATTATTAGTTATTATTGTTTTATTTATTCTAAGAAGCAAAAAAATAATATGTAAAAAAGAATTAACAATTGATTTAGATGTTAATAGAAAATAAAAATTAAATATTGATTTTTTTCTTTAATAGTTAAATTTATAATTGAATATAAATTAATACTTTTTATTAAATATTAAATCCTAATTCAGAAACTAATTAAATAATTATTTTTTCTTCAAAAATATCATTTTCATTTATTATTAAAAATACTTTTAAAATATTTTTTTAAAATAAATCTTAATAATGTTGAAAAATATGGTTATTATTGTTTTTATTATCATAAATAATATACAATTCATTTCTTTAAAAACTTTGAAAGGAAAACAAAGAATGAATTATCATGAATTTTGTAAAAAAAACCCAGAAAATTTTTATTGTGTCCATAAAACATTTTTATTTGCTATTTTTATTATAAATTCAATTATACTTTTTATTGCTTGTGTATATTTTATTATATTTATAATAAGAAAAAAAGTTAGAGAAAATCAAATAAGAATAATATACCACATTACAAATAATATTAATAATAATATTGAATTAAAACAAAAAACTCTTCTTGAAAATAAAATAAAATACATTATTAAAAATGAAATTAAAAAAATAAAATTTTCTCAAGAAAAATTTAATCAGAATGAAATTTGTTCAATATGTTTAGGAAAATATGATGAAAAAAATGAGATTTGTATTACTCCTTGTAAACATTATTTTCATTTTTTTTGTTTATATCAATATATAATAAATTCAAAAGATACACTTTGTCCATTATGCAAATTCAATTATCAAAATGTTTTAACAGGGAAAAATATTGATTTTAAAATAATGGAATCAGAGGAATTGAGTTTGATAAAAGTTAATGAATCATATGAAAATATAAATCACATACAAAATAATGATTATAATTCTCTTTCAATAAATACATCCTATCCAAATAATTAATTAATATTATTCAAAGATAATTATTATTTAAATAAAATATATTTTATTATTATTATTATATCAAAATATGATTAAAATTATAAGATATTTAATAATTAATTATAATTTTTATTATAATAAAAAATTTATGAAAATAAAAACAGTTCAATTGATTTATAATTTGTAATTAGAAAAGGAAGAATATATAAATTATAACATATGAACTGATGAAATATCATAAAAATAATAATATTATAAGAATCAAAATTATATTTATAGATAATATTCTTTTGTTATTAGAGATTTTATAAAAAAAATAAAAAAAAAGCAATGTAAATATTAAAGTCAAACTAAACTAAAGTCAAAATCTATGTTAATTCAATATCAATATATTGAGAAAAATCCTGAAATATGAGAAATTCAAGGAAAATAGATTTCAGTTGATTCAAACAATAATTGTATTAATTTGGAAATAAATTATTTATTATAGTAATACTACTTATAAACTATATTTTAATAAAGAAAATATTTCAAATGAAACATTTAATAAATTATAATATTCTTTTAATCATGAACAAACAATTATAATATTTGGAATTGAGAAAGTCAATTTAAATATAATTAAAAAAATATTGAAAAAGGATATGCTTTTGTAAAATCAAATAATATAAACAAATTATATTTATTTTTATGAAGTAGTTGCACCTTCATTTCATTATAATTCAATTAATAAAATAAATCCTGGAAATCATTTATTATTAATTATAATAATAGCTATTATTTAATAAATCAATTTAATTCATTATATAATTTAAAATATAACATTTTATAAAAATTATAATATTCAAATAGGTTTTAAACCTTTTGAATAATTTAGATTGATAGTTGAAAGAACTTTTTTATTTATATTAAATAATTAAATAACTTTTCAAAATCAAAATACATTTTTTTACAATCTCTAAATTTTATATATAATGATAATCTAAAGTAAGAATATATACAACACAAATTAAAAGAAATACTTTGTGATAATTTATAAATTAATATACAAAAAACAAAATATAACAGTAATTAATAAAATCATTGATGAAATTTAATTTAATATTTATAATTTATTGAAACAAATAAATTTATATTAATTTTTACATAAATTAAAATAAATTTACTATTTAATATACTAATTATATCAAATGAAGTGTTTTAAAATAATTCACCCAAATCTGGGTGCTATTAATTATTTATATATTTTAAAAGATGGAAGATTAGCAGTTTGCTTAGAATCAGGTTTCTTAAATATATATAATCCTAGAGAAGATTTTTCCTTAGAAATATGTTTTCAAATTCATAAAAAAGAAATAAGTCATATCATTCAATTATCAAATTCAAATATTGTAACTTGTTCATGGGATTCAACAATAAAAATAATTGAATTAGAAAATGAAAAATATAAAATTATCCAAAGTTTAGAAGAACATGATAGTTATATTGATAAAGTAATTAATCCATTTGAAAATTTATTAATTTCAATTTCTGAAGATCAATTTTTTAAAACATGGGAATTAGATTTAAATACAAATAAATATTATTGTACAAATACAATTCGTTTTCAACAAATACATTCATATTGTAATATAATACAAATACAAAAATATGAATTTATTACTTCTTCAGTTTCAGAAAGGAAGATTAAATTTTGGGATTTAAGAAATTTAACAGAAATAAAAGTTATAGAAAATATATCAACAAATTGGTCTTCTCAAAATATGATTTTAATAAATGAAAACTTATTAATGATTGGAGGAAGTAATTTTGAAGGATTTTATATTATAAATATAAAAACTCGTCAATTAATGTTAACAATAAGAGGACCAAGTAGAGTTTATTCTATAATCAAAAACAAAAATGGAAATTTCATTTCTGGTTTAATAAATGGAGATGGAATACCTAGTATTCAAATATTTAAATTTGATGCTGATTTTATTAATATTATTTCAGAAGAAAAAAAGGCACATAATGATAGAATTTTTTCCATTGTTCAATTTGATAATGGAATTGTTGTTAGTGGAAGTGAAGATAATTTGATTAAATTTTGGAAATAAAAAATTATAAAAATATATCATTTAAAACATTATTTTTAGTGTTTATTTCAGGAATAAAAAAATGTATTCTTTATTTAAATGTTTAATTTTTTAAATTAGGGTTATTTATTATATTATTTAGTTTTTAAATTTAATTCTTATCAAATTATGAATAAATGACTAAATTTTATAATATCTATTAAAAATACATTTAATAAAATTGAAATTATTTTATATTAAAAATTTTATAATTTTCATTCATTAATTTCTTAATTATTTACTCCTTGTTTTTTTCTTTTCATTTATACAATAAGAAGTTCTTCATTTTTATATATTATAAACAAAGTTTTTGAAAAGAATAAAATAAAAAATCTATTCATTTTTATATTTTTTTTAAACAAAATGATTTTATTGTTCATTTAGTTGCGAGAAAACAATATTTTTAATTTAAATCAAATAAATTACACACACATGATTCTTCAAATATTCAATTAATTAAAATTGACTTTGACATATGAAAAAAAGATAAATATATTTTGATGGTTTTTAGAAAATATTTGGGTTGATATTAATTTATATCCATTAAATTAATTATTTTTTGAATCATTTTAATTTTTTGATTTAATATTTCATTTTTATATTCTTATCTTCATAAATAATACAAGAAATAGTGGCTTTATAAAAAGATAAAATCCATATCTATAACATTATTTGTATAAAATTTGAAAATTTAAAAAAGTTAAAGAAGAACATTCAGAAAAATTATATCTCATATTATTAACATTAATTGTGTTACAATTAGATAAATTTAAAGAAACTAAAGAAGAACAATTATTGAATATACTTTCCATTTAATAACATTTTTTGTATTAAAATTAGATAAATTTAAAGAAATTAAAGAGTGATATTGGTTAAATATACAATTCATACTATTAACATTAATTGTGTTAAAATTAGATAAATTTAAATAAGTTAAAGAAGGGCATTCTGAAAACATTGAATTCATATTTTTTAAATGTTGTTTATAGATTATTTTAATTTCATATTTCCCTTTATTTTAATATTGAAAACAAAAATCAATTTTATTTTTTTAAATATATTTGACAATTTTTTCTTATTTCTTCTCATTTATTTCCATTTTTAAATCTGTTATTCCTTGTTTAAATACTCTTTCTTCAATCAGTTTTTTCTTTCTTTTATCTAAACAATTGATAATTTGAATAAATTTATTTAATTTTTCTTTCTTTATATCATATTCACAAATAATAGAATTTTCTATAATATTCTTTAAAATTATTTTTGTTATCATTTTCATAAATCATATACTCATTATCTTTATTCACTTTATTTATATATTTTTCAATTTTTTGTTTTATCTTCTTAAATTGATTTATATTATTGTCAATTTGATTTAATAAATTATTAAATTTTTTTAATTATTTAATCCAAATAAAGAAAAAGGAATGATTTAATGGGAATATTTCATTAAACATAATTCACAATTATTTTCTTTGCAGCTAATAAAATAATAATTTTACTTCTCTTAATTGAGTATTACATATTAAATTAAATTTAGGAAATTTTCAATTTATTCTTTCATTAATATCAATTTTTAACATTCTTTTTAATAAATCATTTAATTCTTTATCTTCACCTAATTTAAAGTTTTCTTTTTTTTAAATTATATTTTGATATAATTTAATTTCATTTTCCCCTTCATAAGGCTATTGTTTAAATAATATATAATAAATAATTATTTCTAAACTCCAAATATTATTTTTATCATTAAATAAGCCTTCTTTTAGTATTTCAGGAGGAACTGTTAAATATTTTTTATTATATTTTAAATTTATTTAATCTTTTATATTAAGATATCTTTATAAATTATAATTATTTATTTTAATTGATATTTCATTTATTTTATCTGAAAAATTCGAAAAATTAATATTTTCAATGGGGATTGGGCCCAATCCCCAATCCCCAATCCCCAATCCCCAATCCCC
>JAEEGL015920723.1_pt1 | contig 34728 bp, 32 predicted proteins | sample 9134231 | NCBI WGS metagenome assembly JAEEGL01 (sample SAMN16246548, study PRJNA631951) | gut metagenome | biome: gut microbiome; feature: rumen; material: fiber-attached | host: Bos | place: Iran: Karaj | collected 2018-10
ACCGGAAAAACAAGTGTGCTCACTGGGATGGCAATTATGCAGAGCATGGTGCTTACAAGTCATATTTTGCAGCCGGGGAGCTTGTTAAATCGTGCCCCCCACCGATTAAGCCCGGATAAGCCCACTGTATACGAGATGGAATTTGTCTGGAAAAAGACCCGCTATATTTACAGTTTTTCTTACGATACTCAGAAAATTATTAAGGAAACTCTTTATTATGCACCAAACGGCAGGATGGGGGTTATTTTTAGCAGAGACGGAATGAAGGTTAAGGCGGCAGAAAAATTCAGCCGTATAGAAAGCATGTGCAAGGAAAAACTTATCCCCAACAAGCTGGTCTTAAGTCTTGCGGTAAACAACCTGAACTATGAAGAGCTTTCGAATGCCTATCTTTTTTACAGCGAAGGCCTAGTAGTCCTGATGAACGATAATAATAACTGGCTTGAATATTCCGTAAGCAAGATGGAGCATGATAAAAAGATAAAAGACATGTTCCTTAAATTCCTGCGGAAAACAGGCAGTGATATTGTTGATATTAAGCCAAAGTCTGAACAGCGCCTTATGACGGCGGCAGAGCTTCCGCCGGATATGCCACCTGCAATTAGGGCAATGATCTTGAATCAGCCGGTTTTGACCACAACCGTAAAAACAATTTATAAGGGGTTTTCACTCGAATTAATAGAAGAATCTATGGGAACGCAAAAACTCATAAAGCTCATGTGCCCGATTATGGATATTTTTCAGAAGGGAAAAACCTTTGTCTGCGACGAGATAGAATGCCACCTGCATCCTCTGATTGTTCGTCAGCTTGTAGGACGTTTTATTAAAGGCAAGGTGAGCGATGCTCAGATTATCTGCGCCACCCACGATGTAGAAATGCTAGATTTGAACCTCTTTCGCCGCGACCAGATTTACTTTACAGACATCAATCCCGACTATCACCGCACCACGCTTAAGCCGCTTTCCAGCTACCAGTGCCGCAAGGACGAGAATGTGCAACGAAAGTATTTGGAGAGCAAGTACTGTCGTGTGGCAAAGGATGCCTGGGAAGAATAAAGAGGATTATAAAAATCTTTAATTGATTATTGTTGAGAACAGAGAATCCTGGTATAATTCATGTATATGAATAATAAATCTAAGTTACATAGAATACAGGTGTCTGGTTATAAATCTATAGGCAATGGAAAAAACTCTATAGATTTAAATCTTTCAAATATTAATATCATCATAGGCCCAAATGGTGCTGGAAAAAGTAATATTGTCTCATTTTTCAAAATGTTAAACAATATGATGACTGGCGCATTCCAAATTTATGTAGGGAAAAATGGTTCAGCTGAGAATTTGTTATATTTTGGTTCTAAAAACACTCCTGTGATAAATGCGAGTCTTGAATTTAAAAACGAAGAGAATACAGATGTTTATGAGATTGTGCTTGGGAAAGCTATACAGGATTCTTTAATTTTTATGTCAGAAGCCGTTATTTGGAATGGAAGACGTTTTGAACTGGCAAGTGGTCAAAAAGAAACCTATTTGTTATCAAATGAAGTAAAATATCCTAGCGAAAAGATTGTAAGGAGCATTTTATCTAATTGCAGAACTTTTCAGTTTCACGATATTTCTGCTAGTGCCTATATTAGAGGAGCTACGAGAGTAGATAACAATCGTTTCTTAATGAGCGATGGTGGAAATATAGCTGCTTATTTATATATGCTTAAGAATAAATCTGCAGAATATAAAAAATACTATGATCGTATTGTTGAAAAAATTCATTTTGTAATACCTCAATTTTCTGATTTTATTCTTGAACCACAAATTCTAAATGAAGAATATATTAAATTACAATGGAAATCTACGGATGGTGTTGAATATCCTTTTGGACCTGAACAATTTTCTGATGGTTCTATTCGTTTTATAGCTCTTGCAACTTTGTTCCTGCAACCGCCAGAATTATTGCCTACTGTAATTATTATTGATGAACCTGAACTTGGACTCCATCCGTTAGCAATTGATATTCTTGCTTCTATGATAAAAACGGCTGCTCTTAATTCTCAGGTAATTGTTGCGACTCAATCTTCAAGACTAATAGATAGTTTTGAACCTTCAAATATTATTGTTTCAGAATATGACAAGCTGAATAAATGTAGCTCTTTTAAACATTTAAATGAAGATGAGTTAAAAGATTGGCTTGAAGATTACAGTATTTCAGAATTATGGGAAAAAAATGTTCTTGGAGGACAACCATGAAGCGAATTTATGTTGTAACCGAAGGGCAATCAGAAACAAATTTTGTAAATAGAGTTCTAAACCCCTTTTTTTTACCATTGAATAAGAATCTTATTCCTACTACCGTTTTGACTAAGGTAGATGAGAAAAAAGGTAAAGTTCATAAGGGGGGTATTGCAAATTATTCCAAGGCCAGAACAACGATATTAAAAGATTTGGCATATATAAAAAATGATGATGTGTTAGTAACAACCATGTTTGATTTGTATGCTTTACCTCCTGATACTCCTGGGAAAAGTGAAGCAGATAAAATTTTAGATCCCTATCAGAAGGTTTCGTGTATAGAAAAGTCAATGTTTGACTTTGAAGGATTAAACAAACCTGTATATAATCCCTATATACAATTACATGAATTTGAAGCTTTATTATTTTCTGATTTGGATTATTTGGCAAAACAATATTTTGAATATGATATACAACCATTAATAGATTGTCTTTCTATAAAGAAAAATCCAGAGTTGATTAATGACGGAGCTGATACAGCTCCTTCTAAACGCATAATTAGTTGTATTCCCAATTATGATAAAGCAACGGATGGTGTTTCTGTTCTTGAAAAAATTGGTATAGACAATCTATGTCGTAGCTGTAAACATTTTTCTGAATGGATTGAATGGATTATGGCTGTGTAGTTTAAACAGAGACGAACCTGCGCTATTTTGTTCACATTTTGAGCAATTGACGCAATCAAGTCGATATATTAGAATAAAAACATTAAAGGCAACCATCGTTTGGCACGGAGTTTGATTCAAGCACGTATACCGGGTGGCGAACACTTCTCTTTTGGGTGACGGCAAAATGATGCTGCTTGCCAATGGGGGAGGAGTCTTTAAAAATAATTATGATCACATATAATTCAGAAAATGCTTTAACTTTTACCATTCCAGATCAAGATGGTTGCACGCTACCGACATTAGAAGAAATTCAGTCTTCTTCTTTTGGTGGCTATGGAACAGGAATTAGCTCAATTGGAATTCAAAATTGTGGTAGAAATGGGGAACGATTTCCGGGTGTTTTATTAAAAACAAAGCAGAATGCTTTTGGTGTCTTTCTGGGTGATGAATTCCAACCACAAATCTATCGTGGACAAAATAAAAAATATCCTTCATTTTCTTCTAGTTATGACAGGCTTACTAATGAATTAGATAGGGTTGTTGCTAAAGTTCGGAGGGAGGAATTTAAACAATTTTTTATCCAAACCCCTTATTATAAAAGATGTCGTGATTTTTCTGTCTTGGATTGCAAATACGAGTTTGATTTTGAAGCTATTTTTCAGCATTATGGATTTGAAGCAACGTATTTAGATATAACAAAAAGTTTAATGGTTGCTTTGTTTTTTGCATATACATATTACTCAAAAGAAGAGAAAAAATATTATCCGATAAGTAATTTTAATACCTATAGTCCAAGATTGTATGTTTCCGTGATTTCTGCAATAAATAGTGGGAACACAGTTTGCCCCATAAGTTTGCAGATGGTTAGAAGACCTATGAATCAAATGGCGATGGCACTGGTTGCTTCCGGAAAAGATTTAAAGGAATATTTTCACGAATATGAGTTACCAAAAGATGCTTTTATTGCACAGGATATTTATGAAAGGTTTAATCATGGAAATGCACTTTTTCCAAATGAACCTGTAGCAGAAGTTGCTAGCGATATAAAAAAATCCAAGGAAATAAATCTAGGAATTTTAAAACAAGTATGTTTTGAAAATGGTCTAGATGGGAATGATGTTATGCAAGGCCTTAAGATTCAAAATTATTCTTTTTCAGATATAAAATGGGATGTTAGCGAGGCTATGCGAGTTTGGATAAATGATGATATAGATAAAAATATTCTTCCTTTTCTTGATGCTATGGGGTATAGAAGAGTATCTCCAATGGCTAAGGATTAATTTAATTTTGAGAAGGTAAATTTATAAGAAAATATTTCTCCTCGCAGGTGGTATGGGTGCACGTCTTGGTGAAGAAACTTTTTTTAACTCTAAAGTTGCAGATAAGATTTATACACGTGATTTATTAAGAAGAAACTAAAATATGATAAACCTAGAACAATTCATTTCAACGTATGTCACAGAACGTGACTCCAGTCTTTTTGCAAAAGATATTCAGAACAATTCTGCAGCGCTGGCAAAAGCAATTAAAGGCAAATCAATGCTTGTAATTGGTGGTGCTGGTAGTATTGGTAGTTCATTTATCAAAGCGTGCTTGCGGTTTAAGCCAAAAGCTCTTGTTGTAGTTGATGTAAACGAAAACGGCCTTGCAGAACTTACCCGTGATCTTCGTAGTACAAAAGGTATGCATGTACCAGATGATTACGTACCTTATCCTATCAACTACGCTCAGCCTGTCTTTGAAAAAATGTTCAGAGCTCGCGGTGGTTTTGATATCGTTGCAAACTTTTCGGCACATAAGCATGTTCGCAGTGAAAAAGACATTTATTCGGTAGAGGCACTGTTACAGAACAATGTTCTGAATGCTAAAAAACTTCTTGACTTGCTTGCAGAATTTCCTCCTGAGGAATACTTCTGTGTTTCTACAGATAAGGCTGCCAATCCGGTAAACATTATGGGTGCAAGCAAGAGGATTATGGAAGACGTAATTTTCTCTTATTCAGATAAGTTCCCTGTAAAAACAGCTCGCTTTGCAAATGTTGCTTTTTCAAATGGATCATTGCCGGCAGGTTTTATTGACCGTATGTCTAAACTTCAGCCAATTTCCGCTCCTAGTGATGTAAAGCGTTATTTTGTAAGCCCACAGGAAAGTGGTCAGATTTGTATGTTAGCTTGTATGCTTGGAAAGAACCGTGAGATTTACTTCCCTAAACTTGAAGAAAAGAAAATGAAGACTTTTTCTTCTATTGCAACAGACTTCTTACATGAAAATGGATATGAAGTTTTGGAATGTAATTCAGACCAGGAAGCAATAGATAAAGCAGAAGATTTGAAAAAAGGTTCAAAAAAATATCCTGTTCACTATTCTGGTTCTGATACAACTGGCGAAAAGGCTTATGAAGAGTTCTTTACTGATACAGAACAGACAGATATGAATCAGTTTGAATCTTTAGGTGTTGTAACAAACAGAACTGCTCGTCCTGTAAGTGAGATTCAGGATTTGTTTACAAAATTAGAAAATGCTTTTGCAAAACCAAATACTACTAAGGCAGAAGTAATAACAATTTTGAAAGATTTCTTGCCTAATTTTGAACACGAAGAAAAAGGTAAGAGTCTGGATAGCAAGATGTAGAAGGTATTAGAATGTATAACATTGTTGTTTATAAAAATATAAAAAATGAATGCTATGGGGAATTTGATATTTCTACAAAAGAGGTTCTTTTAAATGATTTCATTGTTCCTTATTTAAGTAATAAGCCATTTTATGTAGATGGTTCAGAAGTGAATCATAATGATGTAAAACAAATTATAATTAGTAAAAGTGATGACAAAATACAAGCTTTAATTCAGAAGGCAAAATATGTACATCACGGTGAGTGGTATTTTGCTACTGAAGAAAATGTTGCTAGTGATAAAGATTTTGTTGAAATAATAACAACGTCAGTGTTAAAAGAAGCAAAAGAATTAATAAACAAAAAAGAAATGTGTGCTTCGGTTGATACAGATATTATTAAAAAAAATAAGAGGGTGTTTGTAGTTTTTGGTCATGATGAAAATTCAGAGTTGAAAATATCACAGTTTATTTCTAAACTTGATTTGCAGCCTATTATTTTGAATGAGAAGGCAAATGGTGGAAAAACGATAATTGAAAAACTGGAAGAAAATTCTGATGTTGGTTTTGCTATTGTATTATATACTCCTGATGATGTTGTAGTAAATAATAATTCTGAGCAATATAGTCAGCCACGTCCAAATGTTATTTTTGAATATGGTTATTTTATAGGAAAACTTGGGCGTAGTCGTGTTGCACTATTAGTTAAGGATGTCATAAAAGAACATTCTGATATTGTTGGGACTGGTTATATAAAAATAGATGAACATGAAGGATGGAAATTACAACTAGCTAAAGAATTAAAAAGTGCCGGTTATGCTATAGATTTAAATAAGGTTATTTAATCATATTAGAAATGGTGGAAATATTATAAATGACAACTAAAGACACAATTCAATTTATTAAATCCTTTTATCCAGAGTATGGAGAACATATACCATTGCATGCTCCTGTTTTTCTGGGTAATGAAAAGAAGTATCTAAATGACTGTATCGATACAACCTTTGTTTCAAGTGTTGGTCAATATGTAGACCGTATGGAAAAAATGGTTGCTGAATATACAGGTGCAGCACGTGCAGTTGTTTGTGTAAACGGAACTAATGCTCTTTATATGAGCCTTTTACTTTCTGGAGTAGAGCAGGGTGATGAGGTAATTACTCAGCCACTTACATTCATTGCAACTGCAAATGCAATAAGTTATTTGAATGCATATCCTGTTTTCTGCGATGTAGACGAAGATACAATGGGGCTTTCTCCTGTTGCTGTTAGAAAATGGCTCGAAGAAAACGCTCAGGTTAAAAACAATGCTTGTTATAATAAATCAACAGGAAGAAAAATCTCTGCTGTAGTTCCAATGCATACTTTTGGACATCCCGTTCATCTTGATGAGTTTGTAAAGCTTTGCGATGAATGGAAACTTGCTCTTGTAGAGGATGCTGCAGAAAGTATAGGAAGTTTCTATAAAGGTAAACATACCGGTCTTTTTGGAAAAGTTGCCGCTCTTAGTTTTAATGGTAATAAAACAATTACAACAGGTGGTGGTGGAATGTTGCTTTTTACAGACCAGGAACTTGGAGAAAAAGCAAAACACCTTACAACACAGGCAAAAATTCCTCATCGTTGGGAATTCAAGCACGATGCTATCGGCTACAACTATCGTATGCCAAATATTAATGCTGCTCTTGGTTGTGCTCAGATGGAGAATATTGAAAAGGTTCTTGAAAACAAAAGAAAGACTGCAATGGCTTATAAAGAATTCTTTGCAGGTTCAGATATCAAGTTCTTTGATGAACCAAAAGATTGTAAATCAAATTTCTGGTTGAATGCAGTGTTACTCCCTAATAAAGAAGAACAGATTAAGTTCCTTGAAGAGACAAATGATAATGGAGTACAGACTCGACCAATCTGGGAGCTGATGAACAGACTTTCAATGTTTAAGGATTGCCAGTGTGGAGATTTGTCTACAGCAGAAATGTTTGCTGATAGAGTTGTGAATATTCCAAGTGGATTTGCTCAGAAAAGATAAATGAAAAAAATCTGTGTCGTTACAGCCACTCGCGCCGAATATGGATATCTAAAGTGGCTTATGAAAGATATTCAATCTGATGCCTCTTTAGAATTGCAGGTTATAGCTACTGGCACTCATCTTGATAAAAGCCAGGGCTACACTGTAGATCAGATTAAGGCAGATGGTATTCCTGTAACAGCAGAAATTGATGTAAATCTTGATAATTCAAGTCCAGAAGCAATCTGTAAGACAATGGCTCGATATGGTGATAAGTTTTCTACAGTCTTATCTGAATTAAAACCTGATGTAATGGTTGTTTTGGGAGACCGCTATGAATTGCTCCCAATCTGTTCAACAGCTTTTATGTTACAGATACCTATTGCACATCTTTCTGGAGGAGATGTAACAGAAGGTGCTTTGGATGATGGTGTTCGTAATGCAGTAACAATGCTTGCAACATATCATTTTCCAATAACAGAAGATTGCGCAAATAATATCCGCCGGATGAGGGGTCAAGATAAAAATATTTTTGTTACAGGCAGTACTTCTTTAGATTTTTTTAATCGTACTGAGTTATTGACAAGGGAAGAACTTGCAAGCAATCTGGGCCTTGATGTAAATAAAAAGTGGGCCTTGTGTACCTTGCATTCAGAAACAAAACAAGATATAGATTTTAATATTAAGATGTCAAATAATCTTATTGACGCTATAAAATCTTGTCTTTTTGACTATCAGTTTGTTATCACAAATGCAAATGCTGATCTAGGTGGAAAAGAAATAAATAAATTGATGTCCAACTTTGCTTCCGAAAGTCAAGGCTCTGTTGTTCAGGTTCCATCTCTAGGACAAAAAAGATATTTAAGCTTTATGAAGCAAGTTAAATTAGTTTTAGGCAATTCAAGCAGTGGTATTCTTGAGACTCCATATCTTGGGATTCCAACTATAAATATTGGTGAACGACAAAAAGGTCGTTATAGATGTGAAAACATTATCCAGACAAGTATTGATGCTTCGGAAATAAAAGAAGCTATAAAATTAGTTGAAACTGAAAATTATTCTGTAAAATCAACATATTGGGGAAATGGAAAAGCATCCTCTAAAATAGTAGAAGTTCTAAAAAATGCAAGATAGAAAACCGGTAATTATAGTTGGCGCGGGCGACCATGCTAAAGTTCTTTTAGATATTCTTTTAGACCAGGAATATAAAGTGCTTGGCCTTGTAGATAAAAATGTTTCTAAAGGTACTGTAATTTATGGAATTTCCGTGCTAGGAAATGATGATGAGGTTTTAAATTATAAACCAACTGAAATTAATTTAGTAAATGGTATCGGTTCAATTGGTAACTTAAATCTTAGGTCAAAGATTTATAATTCTTTTAGGAAAAATGGTTATTCTTTTGAAAAAGTGATACATTCAACTGCAATTATTTCAAGTAGAGCAATCCTTGATGAAGGTGTTCAGGTTCTTCCTGGGACTGTGATTAATACAGAAGCTCATATCGGTGAAAATGTTATTATTAATTCAAATGTAACTATAGAACATGGATGTAAAATAGAAAGGGATGTACACATCGCACCTGGTTGTACTCTTAGCGGTTGTGTAAAAATTGGAGAAAAAACACATATTGGGACTGGATCTTCTATAATACAAGGAATAACTATTGGTAAGTCTGTCCTGATTGGCGCAGGTAGTGTAGTTGTTAGAGATATAAAAGATAATTCAAAGGCATATGGAGTACCGGCAAAAAATCATGAATAATAATCATACATTTATAATTGCAGAAGCAGGTGTTAATCATAACGGTTCTTTTGAACTTGCAAAACAATTAATTGATAAAGCCGTTTGGGCAGGCGTTGATTGTATAAAGTTCCAGACCTTTAATAGCAAAAATCTTGTATCAAAAAATGCTCAGAAGGCTGACTATCAGAAAAAAAAAACAGATAGTAATGAAAGCCAACTTGAAATGTTAAAAAAACTTGAGCTTTCAAAAGAACAATTTATTGAGCTAAAGAAGTATTGTCAGGAAAAAAATATAATGTTTCTTTCTACTCCTTTTGACTTGGAGAGTATAGATTTTCTTGCTTCAATTGGTGTTAATATCTGGAAAGTTCCTTCCGGAGAAATAACTAACTATCCTTTTTTAAGAGCAATAGGGCAGAGAAAAGAATCCGTTATAATGTCTACTGGAATGTGTACCCTGGAAGAAGTTAGAGATGCTGTATCTGTTTTGACAAAATTTGGTACAAGCAATATTACACTTTTGCATTGTACAACAGAATATCCTGCCCCTTTTGATTCTGTAAATATGAAGGCAATGCAAACCTTGAAAAAGGAGTTTGGATATAAGATTGGTTATTCTGACCATACTAATGGAATTGAAATACCTGTAGCTGCAGTTGCAATGGGCGCTTGTGTTATAGAAAAACACTTTACTCTTGACCGAAATATGGAAGGTCCAGACCATAAAGCAAGTCTGGGACCAGATGAATTAAAGCAGATGGTTCAATCAATTCGTAATGTCGAGCTTTCATTGGGTAATGGAGTAAAAGAACCTTCCGAAGCAGAAAAGAAAAATATTGCAATTGCACGTAAGAGCATTGTTGCAGCTTGTGATATAAAAAAAGGCGATATTTTTACGGAAAAGAATATTACCGCAAAAAGACCTGGGACTGGTCTTTCACCAATGAAGTGGGAGGATGTTTTAGGTAAGATTGCAGTAAGAGATTTTTCAGAAGATGAAATTATAGAGTTATAAAGATGATTTATTGTAAAGTGGCTGATTTATCTAAATATTCTTCAATTTCAAAAAATATAAAAACTGCTATAGATTTTATTCAGTCTCATGATTTGAATAGTTTGCCTTTGGGTAAAACTATTGTTGATGGAGAGAATGTATTTATAAACAAGTCTGAAGCAGAAACAAAACTTGCTGAATTACAAAGATACGAGGCCCATCATAAATATATTGATATACAAATTGACTTAGCAGGTGATGAAAAATTATATGTAACCAATTATAATAATATTTGCGTTCAAGAATATATAGCGCACGATGATTATGAACTTTATGATTTTAGCGAACCAGATGTAGTTGTTAATTTGAACAAAGAGTTTTGTGCAATTATTTTTTCTAATGAAATACATTTGCCTTGTATAAAAAATACAACAGATGCGGTTACAAAATGTGTTGTAAAAGTTTCGGATAATTGAAAGGACTATTTAATGGATTTTACAGTTGAATATAAAGCAACTATTCTTGATGTTTTAAAAAAAATAGATGAGCTTTCTTCAAAAAATACAAAACTTGTTTTTGTAAAAGATAATCAAAATAGAATTGTTGGATCAGTTTCTGATGGAGATTGTCGGAGAGCTCTTATAAGTGGGAAAAATCTTAATTCAAATATTTCTGAGGTTATGAATAAGAATTTCACATATCTAAAAAAAGATTTTTATGATATAGCAAAAATTCAAAGAATAAGAGAATTAAAACTTAAGTATGTTCCAGAATTGAATGAAGATGGAACCTTATATACTGTCAGAGATTTCACAAACGGTAAATCATATGTCCCTGTAGATGCTGTTATGATGGCTGGTGGAAAAGGTGAGAGATTAAGACCTCTTACTTTAGAAACTCCCAAACCTTTATTAAAAGTTGCTGACAAACCAATTATTGATTATAACATTGAAAACTTAATGCATTATGGTGTTGAAAATATCAATGTGACAGTGAACTACCTTGGAGAACAAATCGAACAACATTTTTCAAAACCTGTTAATGGACAACAAATAAAATGTGTACGGGAGGGGAAGTTCTTAGGGACAATAGGCTCTCTAGAAATAATAAAAGAATGGCATAACGATACTATTCTTCTTATGAATTCTGACTTATTTACTAATATTGATTTTGAGGCATTTTACATTCATTTTAAAAAACACAATGCAGATATGAGTGTAGCAGCAGTTCCTTATAATGTGAATATTCCTTATGGAATCTTTGAAATTGAAAACACAAGAGAAATAAAGGGTGTAAAAGAAAAGCCAAGTTTTTATTACTATGCAAATGCTGGAATATATCTTATAAAAAGAGATTTACTTTCTCTTATTCCAAAAGATACATTCTATAATGCTACAGACTTTATGGATAAACTTATAAATCTTGGTAAAAAAGTAATCCGTTATCCTATTGCTGGATATTGGGTAGATATAGGTAAGCCCGAGGATTTTAAGAGTGTTCAGGAATTTGCTAGAAATATAGGAAAACAATAATATGAAAGTTCTTGTAGTAGGTTATGGGTCAATGGGGCGTAGAAGAATTCGTCTATATAAACAGTTGGATTCTAAGGCAAGTTTTATTTGTGTTGATTCAAATCCAGAAAGAATTCAACAAATAAAGGATGATGGACATATTGCATATGAAAAACTAGAAGATGCAATAAATGAAAGACCAGAAATTGCTTTTGTAAGTACTTCACCTTTAAGTCATGCCTCAATAATTCCTGTATTACTTGAAAATCGAATTAACACTTTTACTGAAATTAACCTGTCTTCAAAGAACTATGATAAAATGATAAAGCTTGCAAAAGAAAATAATGTGAAATTATTTCTTTCAAGTACTATGCTCTATAAAAATCAGATAAAAAAAATTAAAGAACTAGTAAAAAAAGAAAAACAGCCAGTAACTTATATATATCATATAGGTCAATATCTACCAGATTGGCATCCATGGGAAAGTTATAAAGATTTTTTTATTGGTAAAAAAGAAAGTAATGGATGTCGGGAAATTTATGCAATTCAGCTTCCTTGGATTGTTGATACTTTTGGCTCTGTAAAAAATCTAACTTCTGTATCACAAAGAAATACAAAGCTTGAAATAGATTATGATGATACATATATAACAACTTTTGAACATGAAAATGGCAATAAAGGAGTATTCGTTGTTGATGTTGTAAGCAGAGTTGCCACAACCTATTTTGAGGTGATAGGTGAAAATATTCATCTTACCTGGGATGGATCAAACGACGGATTAAAAATTTATAATATTGCAGAAAAGAAAAATAAAACTTTTATTGCATATAAGAATGAAGTCCATAACGAAAACTATGCTGCTAATATCGTAGAAAATACTTATTTAGATGAAATAAAAGATTTTATCGATTATGTAAAAACTGGTGCAGAACCAAAGTGGTCTATTGAAAAAGATTACGAAGTATTAGCTTTAATTGATAGAATAGGTGCTTAGAAGTGAAATATTTATTTGTAGGTTTAGGCTCGATAGCAACTAAACATATACTCGATTTAATTACAATTTCTAAAACTGAAAAAATTAATTATGATATTTACGTTTTAAGGCGAGAAAAAGGTGAGTTACCTGAAAGTTTAAGAAAGTTTCAAATAATACAAATAACTTCTTTAGATGAAACACATTATGATGCAGCCTTTATAACTAATCCAACAAATCTTCATTATACAATTCTTGAACAGTTGAAAGGAAAAACTAATTATTATTTTATAGAAAAACCGATTTTTGAAAATTGCAAATATGACTATTTAAAACTTGGAATTAATGAAAGAAATGCTTACGTAGCATGCCCATTGAGACATTCAAAAGTTTTCTTGAAGTTAAAAAATATTGTAGAAAATAATTCTGTTTATAACGCGAGAATCATTTGCTCAAGTTATCTTCCTGATTGGAGACCAAATGCAGATTATAGAAAAGTGTATTCTGCAATTAAATCTTTAGGTGGTGGTGTAACGTTAGATTTGATTCATGAAATCGATTATATGGTAGGATTATTTGGGCTTCCTACGAGAATAATGAACATACATGGTAAATATAGTCAACTTGAGATAGATAGTGATGATTTAAGTGTATATCTTGTAGAATATCCGGACAAAGTTTGTGAGGTTCATCTGGATTATTTTGGTAGAAAATATCAACGAAAGTGTGAACTTTATACAAAAAATGGTACTTATATTGCGGATTTTAAATCTGAAACTATTGAAAATCCTGACGGCAGTATAATCAATTGTCATAATGAAGGTAAAACTAATTTATATTTAGAAATGAAATACTTTATTGATTTTATTATGAAAAAGGAGAATGATAATATAAATACACCTGAACATGCATTTGATGTTTTAAAAATAACACTTGGAGAAAATAATGAATAATATACTTATTACAATCTGTGGAAGGGCCGGAAGTAAAGGTTTTAAAAATAAAAACCTAAAAACTTTTTTAGGAACTCCTTTAGTTTATTATACAGTTGCAATTGCAGAAGATTTTAAGAATAGATTAGCCTCTGAATGTAATACAACAATTTGTCTTAATACAGACAGCAGAGATTTACAAGTTTTAGTTTCAAAAAAATATAAAGACGTTGAAATAATTGATCGAATTTCAGATTTAGGCGGTGACAAAGTGCCAAAAATGGCAGTGTGGCACAATAGCCTGGATATTATTGAAAATAGAAATAATACAAAGTTTGATTATGTGATTGATCTTGATATCACAAGTCCGCTAAGACAAATTGATGATGTAGTAAATGCATATAAAAAGAAAATCGAAAATAGAAACTGCCAGCTGATTTATAGTGTTTGCGAGAGTAGAAGAAACCCATATTTTAATATGGTTAAGATTGAAAATGGACTTGCAACAAAATTTGCGCAATCAAATTTTACAACCAGGCAGGAAGCCCCTGCTGTTTATGATATGAATGCATCAATTTACGTTATTGATGCTGCTTATTTACGCAATGATAAAGATAATATGCTATTAAATGCAAAGGCTTATGTATATGAAATGTATGATACCGCTATTCTTGATATTGATAGTGAACAGGATTTCGAACTTATGGAAATAATAGCACAGTATCTTTTTACAACGAAAGCTACTTTCAAAAAAGTTCAACACTTGGTAGAGAAAAGTTAAGAATTAATTGTACAATGTAAAATCCTAAAATTATATATGTAAAGAGGAGAATTGTGACAGATTTTAAGCAACTGAAAAAGAATATAAAATCAAAAGCCTTAATTGATAAAACATTAAGCGTTGCATTATTAGGTGACTCTGCAACCCAGTTTTTAGGAATGGGAATTGTTGGCGCTGGGGTAGAGCGAGGCTATAATATAAATCTTTTTGAAGCGGATTATAACCAAATAGAGCAACAGATAATTGATAAAAGTAGTGATTATCATGTGCATAATTCAAAATATACAATCATATTTCAATCTACTCATAAATTGTTAGAAAAATATAGTTTAATGGAATCGTCAGATTGGAAAAATCTAGCAGACGATAGAATTAATTATATAAAAATGTTGTGTGAGTCGGTTGATGGTAATTTGATTTATTTTAATTACCCAGAGATAGACGATACAGTGTTCGGTTCTTATGCAAATAAAACAGAGGATTCTTTTAGTTTTCAAATTAGAAAATTAAATTATAATTTAATGCTTCTATCAAATGAGTATTATAATTTATATATTTATGATTTAGCAAGTATTCAGAATAAATATGGAAGAAGTTTCGTATATGATCCGTCTATTTATGTAAATACAGAGATGCTTTTGTCTATTGATGTAATACCTATTATTTCTTTTGGCATCATGGATATAATAGGAGCAATGGAGGGTCAATTTAAGAAATGTCTCATTGTAGATTTAGACAATACGTTATGGGGCGGGGTAGTTGGTGATGATGGTTGGGAGAATATTCAGCTGGGGCATGGCTTAGGTATTGGCAAAGTTTATACTGAACTACAACAATGGATAAAGAAATTAAAAAATCGTGGTGTAATAATTTGTGTATGTTCAAAGAATGATGAAGACAAAGCCAAGGAAGCATTTCAAAAGAACCCAGAGATGGTGTTAACTCTTGATGATATCAGTGTTTTTGTAGCTAATTGGGAAAACAAAGCTGATAATATACGATTAATTCAAAGCATTTTGAACATTGGATTTGATTCAATGTGTTTTTTAGATGATAATCCTGCAGAGAGAAGTATTGTCAAACAAAATATTCCTGAAATTACTGTTCCAGAACTTCCCGATGAACCAGAGAGATACTTGGAGTATTTATACTCGTTAAATTTATTTGAAACAGTTTCTTATAGTAGTAATGATAAAAATAGAACAAAACAATATCAGATAGATGCGAAACGTGTTACAGAATCAAAAAAATTTACTAATGTAGATGATTTCTTATGTTCTTTGGAAATGATTAGCGAAGTAAGTAGTTTTAGTAAATACAAGATTCCTAGGGTTGCACAGTTATCACAAAGAAGTAATCAGTTCAACTTGAGAACAATTAGATATACAGAAAATCAAATTTCTGAAATAGAGAATAGTGATTATCAATTTGGATTTGTCTTTTCTCTTGAAGACAAATATGGAGATAATGGGCTTGTTGCAGTGGTTATACTTACTGATTGTAGTAATAATAATGCTGATTCATTAGTACCAGGTAATGTATTTAATTTATCTAATACATTATTTATTGATACCTGGTTTATGAGTTGCCGAGTGTTAAAACGTGGTATGGAAAACTTTACATTAAATACAATTGTTAAATGGGCAAAGGAACATGGATATAAAAGAATCATTGGAGAATATCTGCCTACAAAAAAGAATGGTATGGTAGAAAACCATTATCTTAATCTTGGTTTTAATAGAATCGATAATGTTGCATCTTCTCAATGGTTGCTTGTAATTGATGGTTATACAGATAAACCTTGTTTTATTACTAAAAAGACTATGGAGGCATAATTATGCAGAAAGACGAAGCTTTAGCTTTGGTTCAAGAAATTGCACGTGATGTTTTGGATAACGAAAGTATTATTCTTACATATGAGTCTACCACGGATATGGTACCTGACTGGGATTCGTTGAATCATGTTCAGATAATTACTGAGATACAGAATAAACTCAATATAAAGTTTTCTGCAAAAGAAATGATATCTTGGGATAATATCGGGGATTTATGCGATTCAATTATTAATAAAAAATAATAATATATTTTTAAGTAAAAGGATTAGAAAAAATGAGTTCTGATTTAGTATACAAAGGTATAAAAAAATGCGTCCTTAATGATTATCCATATGATATTGAATGGAAAGATGATATAATTATCCCAATTTTCAAAAAATGTTATGAAGTATTGTTAGAACAGCATTCACATATAAATAATTCATATTATTCAAATAATGAGAATGGTATTATTAGACTTGAATACTTAGATCATTATGTTATTATTTGTTTTAGATTTGCGCAAAAACTTTTTGAATCAGGTATGGTATTGCAAGCTGATGCAGTTTATTATTCATGTAGGGTACGAGGGGCGATTGATCTTTTCTATACTACAAAAATCGGAGAGTGTTTTATACCTGTACATGCTCTTGGTACAATAGTGGACTCCCATGCAAAATATGGCAAATATTTTAAAATATATGATTCATGCCATATTGGACCATTTTCAATTGTTGGTAAGGATCCAAAAGATTGGGTGCACCCAGTATTTGGAGATTTCGTTACTATACTTGGGCATAGCAAAGTGTTTGGTGATACTACAGTAGGTAATAATGTAATTATTTCGGCAGGCTCTCTAATTATAAATGAAGAAATTCCTGATAATTGTGTAGTATCAGGCTCATCTCCTAATTTAGTGTTTCAAAAATTGAAGGTTAGTAATCAATCTATAGTGAAATAAACCATATGCTTTAAATTCTTAAAAGTAATAGTTATATATAACTTGTTGATAAAATTTTTTACTTCAATAAATTGGCAGTAAAAAAAATGTCAACAATTATTTTTGGATAATTAATTAGCAAATAGCGTAGAATGAATAATAGTTTAGTTTCAGTTATAATCCCAGTTTATAATGCAGGACAATATTTGGATGATTGTATTAAGTCTATCTTTTCTCAAACATATCAGAATTTTGAAATAATTTTATGTGATGATTGTTCTACTGATAATTCAAGAGAAGTATTAAAAAAATACGAAAATCATCCAAAATGTAAGGTTCTGTATAATGAAGTTAATATCCGTCAAGCAGCTACACGGAATCGTTGTATAAAAGAAAGTTCAGGAAATTTTATAGTCATGCTTGATGCAGATGATGTTTCAACAAGAGACAGAATTGAAAAACTTCTTGTAGCATTTGAAGATGGTATAGATTTTGTTGGAAGTTCTTGTTTTCTATTTGATCAAAATGGTAAATATGGTGCTTTACATAATAAAAAAGTTTACCCTAAACGAAATGATCTTATTAAAGGTATTCCTTTTGTGCATGCTTCTATTATGTTTAAGCGTGAAGTTCTCGAGGCTGTTAACTATTACAGAATAAGTAAAGAAACTGCTCGTGGTGAAGACTATGATATGATTTTACGTATGTATGCTGCAGGTTTTCATGGTAAAAATATTGATGATGAATTATATGGATATCGTGTCGATAAAGATTGCTATGCCAGAAGAACTTTTAAAGCTCGCCTTGATGAAATTGTAATACGCTATAACGGATACAAGGCAAATCACATATTATTTCCGTTTGGTATCTTCTATATGTTTAAACCTTTAATTGCATATTTATATCAGATTATAAAAATAAATATTCTTCGGAAGAAATAAAATATGACAAAGATTGTTTTTTCATTTGATGATGGCAGAAAAGATAATTATTCTGTCGCTTTTGAAGTCCTAGTTAAAAATTATATTTCTGCTACTTTTAATATTACTACTGATTATATAAACGGTAATATTAATGAAGGCAAACTTCCATGTACAAATGAAGCTTTGTCAAAAGATGAAGTTCTAAAACTTGCTTCTAATAGTCATTTTGAAATTGCAGGACATGGGAAGAAGCATTCAAATGAGTGTGAAAATCTTATAAATGGCGTAAAAGAACTAAGGGATTGGCTTCCTCAAAAAAATATAAATGGAATAGCAAGTCCTTATTCACAGGCAAAAGTAGAAGATTTACTTTCTCATAAAACAGAGTACGAAAGAAATAATATAAGCTATATAAGACTAGGTGACAGAATTACAACTTTTAAGTTTCTTAAAAAAATACTTCGTAAGGTAAATAGAATGTTTTTTCATATCCCATTCATTTTTACATGGGTACATGAAGAGTCTTTTTTTTCAGAGGCTGATAATTTTATTTTATACAGTGTACCAATATTAAAAAAGGATACAGTAGACGAGGTACTTGCACTGGTAAAAAAGGCTGTAAAAAAAGATAAAAATCTTATTTTGATGTTTCATAGTATTCTAAAAAAAGGAGAGCCTGAATACGATAGTAATTGGACATGGGATTGGGAAAAATTTTGCAATCTGATTGAGAGATTAAATAAGATGCAAACATCTGATATAATAAAAATAACAACAACACAAGATTTAGTTTTAGGAAAATAATATGTTTTTATGTTCACCACTTCCGAGTTGGAAACAATTCTTTACAAATAAAAAATCATCAACAAAGCTTTATTGGGAAAATAAACCTTCTCTATTATTTCCTGAGTCTTGCATATCATTACATGTTTTATTCTTAACTTTCAAAGAATTAAACAAAAAAGAAAGAATCTTGATTTATATCCCTGATTATTTTTGTGATCAGACAATTGAATCATTTAGAGAAGATTGGATGGAATTTTATTATTATCCAATTGGAGAAGACTTAGAACCGAAATGGAAATTAATCGAAGAGCATACAAAAACAACAGGTTGTATCCCTGATTTCTTTCTATTTGTACATTATTTCGGCATAGAAAAAAATATAAGTCAGGCTTGTGATTTTTGTAAAAGACACAATACATTGCTTATTGAAGATTGTGCTCATGTTCTTCTTGCAAAAGGAAAAATTGCTTCTAAAGGAGACTTTGTAATTTTTAGTCCTCACAAACAATTGCCTGTTCCAGATGCAGCAATTCTTACATGTAATGAAAATGAAAGTAATAAAGGTTTGTGGGATTCTATTATACAGAATTATAATAATCTACCTCGTAGGAGTAATAACAATAAATGGTACCTAAAGAAACTTATACAAAAATTATTTAAAATTCATAAGAAACTGCCATATTATCCAGGATTACATATGGGCAGTGGCTTGATTGTGTGCGAACCAATAGAGAGAATCTCAGAAAAATCAGAAATGATTCTGAGAGCTTTCTATGATTATACGGAGCTTAAGAAAATCTGCTATATTCGGCGTGATAATCTTAGCTTACTGAATTACCTGATTTCACAAATTGATAATTCAATTATTCCATTGAGTAATGAGAATACTTTTGCTCCATATTATGCAGTTTATTCCTTAAAAAATACAGGAGATAAAAAATTAGCAGTTCAGAACCTTATAGAAAAAGGTTTTTCTGTTCTTCATTGGCCAGATCTCCCAAGAGATCTTTTAAATAAGCGTTCAAAACATGAAACAGCTTTTGAGCTTTCAGAAGATATAATTACAATTCCTATTCATCAAGATCTTACACCTCAAAAGTTATGCAAAATAATAGGAAAAGAATATTTTGTAAAACCTCAAAAAACGAATTTTAAGATAATTTGGAATAAAAGTTCAAAAGATGAGTGGAATAGTTTATTAGAACAGGTAGATAACAGTAATATTTCTCAGGAATGGATATATGGAGATGCCAAAAAAGACGTAGAAGGTTGGGGACTTAACCGTGGAGTTATACAGGCAAAAGATGGAAAGAATATTGGTATTATACAAATGCTAACAAAGAAAGTTTTTGGGATTCCACTTGCATTTAGAATAAACCGAGGTCCTGTTCTTTTGCATGAGTATAATACAATTGATAATCATCTTCAGATAATTGAATCAATAAAAAGAAAAAAGATAGGCTTAAGACCTCTTTTTTATGCACCTATTATAAAGTGGAGCCCAGAAGCTATATTAAAAATAACAAGTTATAAATGGAAAGCTACTGATATATTCGGTTTTCCGTCCTCAACAGTAAACTTACTTCAGAGTAAAGATGAGATACATGATTCTTTGTTAAAGTTTTGGAAAAAGAATTTACGGAAAGCTCAAGAATGCGTAAATATAAAAGTTGATGATTTTGGAAATGTAAAAGATTTCATTGATTTGTATAAAAGCTTTTTTGAGAAGAAACAAATAGAAGGAATTCCTATCCCTGTTCTTAATTATTTAATGAATCTTCCAAAAATGCCTCTAAAAATTATTACAGCTTATAATAACGAAGGAAAATTAATTGCATATAAAGGATTATACTTACATGGTAAGACAGGAACTTCTTTTATTTGTTGGAATACAGATGAAGGTAGAAAAAAACAAGCAAGAACTTTATTAATTTATGAGTCAATGATGACATTAAAAGATATAGGTATGAATACTTTTGATGCTGGCGGGGTCGATGACATTAATACAGAAGCTGTAGCTAACTTTAAAAGAGGAATTAATGGAATAGAATACCGTCTTTGTGGAGAATTTATAAGACTATAATTTAGGGAAAAGAATATGAAAGCAGTAATTTTAGCAGGTGGATATGGTACTCGATTAAGCGAGGTTACAAACGTCATTCCTAAACCAATGGTAGAAATTGGCGGAAAGCCAATTTTGTGGCATATAATGAAAATCTATAGCCATTATGGAATTAATGATTTTGTTATATGTTGCGGTTATTTACAATATGTAATAAAAGAGTACTTTTGTAACTATTATCGTCATAATAGTGATATGCTCGTAGATTTATCAAATAATGATACAACTATCCTGGATAGTCATTCTGAGCATTGGAAGGTATCTTTAATAGATACTGGCTTAAACACTATGACTGGTGGTAGAATTAAACGAATTCAGAAATATATTGGTAATGAGCAATTTTGTCTTACTTATGGTGATGGAGTTGCAGATATTGATATTGCAGAAACAATCCGTTTGCATAATGAATCAAAAAAAATCCTTTCTATGACTGCTTATCAACCAGGGGGAAGGCTTGGTGTTCTTGATATAGCGGAAGATGGTACATTAAAGTCTTTTGTAGAAAAGCCAGCGGAAACAGGGACTTGGATAAATGCAGGTTTTTTTGTATGCGAACCGGAAATCTTTAATGTATTAAACGGGGATAACGAAATGTTTGAGCGAGAGCCAATGCAACGCTTATTAAAAGATCAACAAATTCATGTTTACAAACATAATGGATTTTGGAAACCTATGGATACTCTTCGAGATAATAAAGAATTAAATAAGCTTTGGGATGAAAATAAAGCCCCATGGAAGGTTTGGAAATAATGGCATTCAATAATATATTCAAAAATAAAAAGGTTCTTATTACAGGTAACACTGGATTTAAAGGTTCCTGGCTTACAACATGGTTAATTAATCTTGGGGCAGAAGTATATGGATATTCCTTAAGTATACCTACAGAGCCATCAATGTATAAAGTTATCGGGCTAGATAACAAAATAAATCAAAAATTTGGTGATATAAGAAATTATGAAGACTTTAATTCTTATGTACAGAATGTAAGACCTGATTTTCTTATACATTTGGCCGCACAAGCCTTGGTTCTTACATCTTACAAAGAACCTTTAGATACAATAACAACAAACGTTACTGGAACTGCAGTTGTTTGTGAAGCAATTAAAAATATAACATGGGATTGTACTTGTATTTTAATTACAAGTGACAAGGCTTATGATAATGTTGAATGGATTTGGGGCTATAGAGAAACCGATCGTTTAGGAGGGAAGGATATTTATTCTGGCTCTAAAGGTGCAGCAGAGTTAGTTATTAAGAGTTATTGGCATTCATTTATAAAAGATATGTCTAACATAAAATTTGGTGTAACTCGCGCAGGTAACGTTATAGGCGGTGGCGATTGGGCGAAAGACAGAATTATAGTAGATTGTGTAAGGTCTTTCTCAGAATGTAAAACTGTAGAAATACGAAGCCCTAAAGCTACTCGACCTTGGCAACATGTCCTTGAGCCTCTTAGTGGTTATTTAACATTGGCTTGGCAATTAGCGGAAGAAAGATGTGAAAATGGCGAGGCTTATAATTTTGGTCCTCGTGCAGAGCAAACTAAAACCGTCTTTGAGTTAGTTCAAGATTTAGCGGAGTTATGGGGACTGGATAAGGATAATGCGGCTAAACTTACAGGAAATGCTCCATTTCATGAAGCGACATTATTAAAACTAAATTGTGATAAAGCATTGGCCTATTTACATTGGCATTCTACATTACATTATGATGAATGCGTAAGTTTTATTGCTGAATGGTATAAAGCATTTTATGTTGAGAAAAACAAAGATTTGTATTTAATTACAGAAAACCAAATTTCAGAATATGTGGATAAGGCAAACAAACAAGGACTGGAGTGGGCTTTATGATAGAAGGAGTTGCTTTACATCCTTTAAAGCATATAAATGTACCAAACGGAGACGTGTTACATGCTTTAAAATGTACAGATGAAGGATTTAAGGGCTTTGGGGAAGCTTATTTTACTCAAATTGAGTCTGGTAAAGCTAAGGGTTGGAAACGTCACAATAAAATGACATTAAATCTTGTTGTCGCTTATGGAAAGGTTACATTTGTTATATATGATGATCGTTTTGGATCCAAAACAAAGGGGCAATTTGAAACAATAACTCTTTCTCCAACAGATAATTATCAGAGATTAACTGTTTCTCCTGGTTTATGGATGGCGTTTTATGGTGCAGATGAGCAAACCTCAATGTTAATGGATATAATTCCAGAACCTCATAATCCAGATGAAGCTGATAGGAAAGAATTAAAAGAGATTCCTTATAATTTTGAATGTTAAATATGAAAAATATAATTGTTACAGGTGCTACTGGCTATATAGGTAGAAATTTAATTAGATATTTTTTGGACAAAGGATATAACATTTATGCAGTAGTTAGAACATCGGGTAGTATATGGTCTAATAAAAAAAATGTTTATGAAATCTGCTGTCCGATGGATAATTATAATCGTTTAAATGAAATTTTATCTGATAAAAAAATCGATATTTTTTATCATCTTGCATGGAACGGTTCTGCGGGAATATTAAGAAGTGACTATAAAGTTCAATTAGAAAATGTTCAATATTGTTGTGATGCAGCTGTTGTAGCAAAAAAATTAAATTGTTCAAGATTTATAACAACTGGAACAATAACTGAAAATATAGCAAAACAAGTTTTAGATAAGAATTATTCTTCACAAAATTTAATATATGGATTAAGTAAAATATATGCACATAATTTACTTGATATTGTATGTAGAAATCAAAATCTTGAATATGTATGGGCTCAATTGTCGAATGTATATGGTGGAGACAATACTTCAGGTAACTTAATTTCGTATACAATAAACGAATTTAATAAAGATTCTATACCAACATTTGGACCTTGCTTACAACCTTATAATTTTACTCATATAAATGATGTTGTTCATGCACTATATCTTATAGGTATTTCTAAAAATGTTTTAAATGAATATGTAATAAGTAATGGTGAATGTAAATTATTAAAAGAATATTTAGAAGAACTTTCAAAAATTTATGGTAAAACTGTAGGTATAGGTATTCGTGAAGATGATGGAGTTGAATATAAAAAAGAATGGTTTGATAATAAAAAATTGTGTGAATTAGGTTTTACTTCTCAATTTAATTTTTCTGATGGTATAAAAAAATTATATAGGATGTAATAATATGACAACTCCCCAGATTAGTGTGATAATGTCAGTTTACAATGGTGCTGAATTCTTACGAGAAACCATAGATAGTGTTCTTTCTCAAACATTTAGTGATTTTGAATTTTTAATTATAGATAATGCAAGTACAGATGAGTCCGTTAGCATTATTCAATCATATAAAGATTCTCGCATAAGACTAACAGTAAATGAAGTTAATAAAGGTTACGTTGCCAATTTAAATTCAATGTTAAAAGAAGCTTCTGGTAAGTATATAATACGACAAGATGCAGATGATATAATAAGAAGTAATAAATTTGATAAATTATTTGAATACATGCAAAGTAATCCGAATGTTGGAGCTTGTGGGTATTACATAAATGTATTTGGTTCAATCAAAGGAAAAATTCGACAGGAACTTGATAACAAAAAAATCCGTGCTGCAATGTTATTTGAAAATCAGCTAGATAGTCTTTCAATTATACGTACTTCTATTATTCGCATTAATAATATTCGATTTGAAGAAAAATATATCCCGACAGAAGATTATAAATTTTGGTTTGATGTTATGAAATTTAGTGACGTTTCTAATATCCCTTGTTTTTTACTTGATTACAGAATTCATGGAACAAATACAAGCATAGAAAAAAAAGAATTAGGTGATAAAAATAGACTTGAAGTACAAACACAAATTTTTAAATATTTATTTAATCAAGATATGTCTGATGAAATAAAATCGAGTTTTAATTTATTATATACAGCAGATAATTGTTTAGATGATGATATTAAAAATATTATAAGCTGTTTAGAGCAAGTTTCTTGTATTGAAAATAATGATACAAAAATAGACAAAGAAACATTCTTATATTACATGGCTAGAAGATGGTTTATATTTTGTATTCATAATAAAAAGTTCTGTTTTTTTAAACCGAAGTTTATAAAATTGCAATATTTTCTTAAATTTGTTATAGGAACTTTATATAAGAAATTTTAATATGAAAGAAATTAAACAAGAGAATTTTTCTAATAGATATATTGTAAAAATATTAAGTTCTATTCTTATTGCTATATTAAACATAATTGTTCAATTATTATTACCTCGTATCTTCTCAATAGAAGAGTATGGTTTTTATTCTTATAATCTAAATGTTTTTACATCTGTCGTTACAATATTTAATCTATCTAGTTCAGATGCAATGGTATCTAAGTTTTCTAAAAGCAATGAAGAAAAAGGTTATGTATATTTTTATTTAAACTTTTATGCAGTAATTTCTTTATTATTAAACTTTGGAGTTCTATTTCTTTTTAATGTGTCAGTAATGAGAAGATCTTTTGCCGGACAAACTTTGACTTTAGTATTATTTGGCTTGAATGCTGCAATTGTTAGAAAACTACTTACTGATGTAGTTTCTATATTTGATGCAATGGCTCTATCAAGATTACCTGCAGTTTGGCAAATTATACAGAAAATATTGATTACATTTGGAGTTGTATTAGGATATTTTATAGGCGTATTACACCTTTTTGTGTTTTACATTTTACAAATTACAACAATTTTATTTGTATCTATAATATTATTTTTTCTCTTCTCTGTTATACATAAAAAGCAATATAAACTTTCTGTAAAGAAAATTTATAAAGAATACTTAGCAGAATTTACGGTTTTTTGCAGACCATTAATCTTCGCAACAGTTTTTACACAGTTTATAATAATTATAAAAAATTGGGCTTTAATGCGGTGGTCTGGTATTACAAGTTCGGCTTTGTTTGGTGCTGCATGGCAATTAAACGTTATAATAAGCTATATTTTTTCTCCTTATGCAGAATTAATGAAAAGAGAATTTGCTGTTATTCATGATAATCATGATATGCTAAGACACAGAATATTACAATCTCTTAAAATTATGGCATGGCTTATATCATTTTTCTGTATATTTATTGCAGTATTTGCTTCAGATATTTTACTCGTATTATTTGGAAATCAATACTCAAATGCTGTCTTTATAACACAATTAATTATGTTATATACAATATATCAGGCATGGGGGCAAATCTTTGGAAGTTTTTTGCTCGCTGTAGAAGAAACAAAGCTCTCATCTATAATTAGTATGGTGGTTAATGTATTCTCATTACTTTTGGTCTATTTTTTTCAATGTCCAAATTTTATTTGGGCAAAAGGTTTGGGTACTACAGGTATGGGATTAAGTTATGTAATTGCAAATGTGTTTTCTGTAAGTTTAACCCTATATTTTATTTCAAAAAAGCTTCAAATCAATTTTTTTAAAGTATTTATAATTCCAATTAATGCAATACTACTTTGTATTTTCTGTGCATTTGTTCCATATATGATACTAAATAAGGTGCTTTCTGATAGAGAATTGTTATATGGATTTATAAGAATTCTTAGTGGGGGGATTTTTTATTGTAGTGTATTATTCACTTTGCTTTGGAATTGTCCTAAAATTATTGGTATAGATAAGTCTGTTCTTGTACAAAAGCTTACTTCTTGGAGACATAAATAATGTATAATCAATTGCAAAATGTAATGATTTTTTGTTCAAATCCTGTTAATGGCGGAACAGCAGCTGTAATGGCACAAACAGTTAATGGATTGAAAAACAATAAAAACTTCAAAATATTTCCTTGTGTTAATGCAGGAAATAATGTTGAAATATACAAAACTCTTCCAGAAATTAATTATCTAAATGTAAAGTCTGAAGAACAGGCTTTGGGACCACTTTCTCAGAATGTTGGAATAGTAAAAAGAGTTTTTAGACGCTTTTATAGAAATATAAAATACTCAAAGTATGTAAAACAGAATATACAAACTTTTATTAATTTTATAAAAGAAAATTCAATTTCTTCAGTGCTTATTCATAATGGCGGTTATGGCGGTGATGATCTTTGTAACCAACTTTTGCATGCTGCCAGCAAAGTCGTTATGAAGCACTGTATTATGGTGCTTCATAACGACTTTTGTAAAACAAAAGTCGGAATGATTCGCTTCGCTAAATATGATGCACAAATCTCAAAATGGGCAACAGAATTAGTAACTGTCTCTCAGTTTACAAGAAAGCGTATCCTTGACAATTCTTTTATAAAAAAAGATTTAAAAGTTATTTACAATGGACTACCTGAAAAAAGAACTCTTTCAGATGAACAAAAAGAATCTGTTATGCCTTTAGATAAAAATATTTGTAATATCGGTATGATTGGAAATTTTCAGAGTAATAAAGGGCAGTTATACTTGCTTGAAACATTTAATAAGTTGAAAAAAAGATATAATGAGAAAGTTGTTCTTTCAATTATAGGAAATATATATGAGCAAGAGTATTTTGAAAAGTGTAAAGAATATATAAAGAATAACAATTTAACAGATGCTGTTAATATTTATCATAATATTTATAATGCAGCAGAATATTGCAGTCTTTTTGACTTTATGGTAGTACCTTCTCTTTGGGATGAAAGTTTTGGTTTAACTGCATGTGAAGCTCTGATAGCAGGAAAACCATGTATAGTTACTGCTACTGGAGGATTGACAGAAGTTGTACAAGATAATGTAGATGGATTTGTTGTTCCTATTAATAATTCAGATTACTTTGCAAACAAAATGCAAGAGCTTTGTTCAAATGAAGAATTACGAAATAAAATGGGAAAGAATGCACGTATTAATTATGAAGAAAAATTCACATTAGATAAAATGATTCAAAATTATGCAAATATTTTATCATAGGAAAAAAATATGAAATATAAAGAAACTGTATTAATTTTTAATACACCTGCTCTAAATACAGACATTCAAACATATTCTTTAGAAGAATTACTTGACTTACATATAAAAGTTATTGTTTTGGATGCTTCTCCCATTCTCTCTCCTAATGCCAATAAGATTGTTACGGCAACAAGGCTTTCTGATACAAGATTTGAGACTCATATTTGTAATACAAAAATGGAATTAGAATTACATATAAAACAAAATGCTAAAACAGCTTGTTTTATACCTATGTTTCAGTATCATTATGAAGCAAAATTAGTTTTCAAATTATTTACTAAATATGATGTTTATTATGGCCATGTAACCACAGCCAGAACAGAATTGGAATTGGGGCCTTCGAATGTTAAATATAAAAAAACATGGAAAAACAGTAAATTAAATCCTGCTCATTTATATAAAGCTTTTTTTAATCGAATAGGAAAAAAAGTATTTAAATATAAGAATGCTTCTTTTATTGTGATAGGCGGTAAAAATAATTCAGATTTGTATATTAATGCGTGTATCCATAATGATAAAACAAAGATTTTATATTTACATACATGGGATTACGAAAGATTTTTGAATTCAGAAACATATGATAATGAAGGAAAGCCCTATTGTGTTTATCTTGATACATATTTTCCTTTTCATCCTGATATAAAAACTGAAATTGGTTTTAAATTTACACAAGAAGATAAAAAAAACTTTGTTAATGATATGAATAAAGTTTTTAATTATATAAAAGAAAATTACAATCTTAAAGTTATAATAGCGGCTCATCCACGAGCAAATTATAAAGATAAAGTAGATATATATCCAAATGTAAAAATTGAGTACGGAAAGACAAGTCAATTAGTAAAGGGGGCTAGTCTTGTTATTGGAAATGTTTCAAATAGCAATTTGTTTGCAGTAATGGCAGATAAGCCATTAGTTTTAATTAATTCTTATATAATAAAAAAATGTGATTTCATTGAGACTGTTTTGCTGGAGTTTGCAAATTTAACAGGAGCCAATGTTGTAGAAAAGGCTACTGAACTGCCTAAAAACCAGCTTCCTAAAATTAATTATGAAAAATATAATTTATGTAAGAATGAATATTTTGAAAGTGGAGACTGTAATAAAAAAAATATGTGGTCTTCTATAATAGATATTTGGAGTTAAAGGAATCTTATTAATGAAAAAGGTATTATTTATATCAAATACAGCAAATTTTTCTAAATTTAATAGGCCTTTTATGAAGTGGTTTAAGGAACAAGGATGGCAAGTTGATTATTGTTCTGCAGGAGAAGAGAATGTTCTTGATTGCGATAATCAATATAGTATTTCTATAGCTCGAAGTCCGTTTAGCTTAAAAAATATAAAAGCGTTAAAAGAGTTAAAAGAAATTCTTAACAAAAATCAGTATACTATTATACACTGTCATACTCCTATGGGAGGAGTGTTAGGACGATTAGCAGCAAAGAGACTTTGGAAAGCAGGAAAGATAAAAGTTATTTATACTGCACATGGTTTTCATTTTTATAAAGGAGCACCTTTATTAAACTGGATTTTATACTACCCAATGGAAAAATGGCTTAGTCGTTATGAAGACGCTCTTGTCACAATAAATGATGAGGATTTTGACCGTGTAAAAACTTGGGGAAATATTTATAAGATTAATGGAGTTGGTGTAAATCTTTCAAAATTTCATTTATGTACAAAGCTTGAAAAAAGTAATTTTCGCAAAGAATTAGGATTTTCTGATAATGATTTTATTATTACTGTTGTTGCTGAATGCAATAAGAATAAGAATCAAATTATGCTTATTAGAAATATTGCTAAACTGAAAACTTCGATTCCAACTTTGAAGGTTCTTTTAATTGGAAAAGAAACACTGTCAATTGCAAGAAATTGTGTAGAAAAGGTAAATCTTTTTGATACTGTTCAGTTTTTAGGTTATAGAAATGATGTTGATAAACTTACTATGATTAGTGATATTGCTTTTTCTGCAAGTTTGAGAGAAGGATTGCCTGTTAATATTATTGAGGCTATGGCTTGCGGGATACCAGTGGTTTGTAGTGACAATCGTGGACATCGCTCTCTTATAAAGAACAATGAAACAGGTTATATTTTTTCTCCAAAATCTGATAAAGAGATGGTAGAAGCAATTATAAAATTGAGTGAAAATCAAGCCATTAGAGAGAAAATGGGAGAAAATAATATAAAAGAATCAAAGAAATATGCCATTGATATTGCAATAAGCGATATGTCAAATATTTATAATAAGTTTATGGATTAATAATTTCCAATCAAAGTTGGATTAATAAATACTATGTGTGGAACGAACCTGGCGTACACTGCATTTCGAATGGATTTTTCTTTGGGATTACCGATTTGAAAAAGAACTCAGAAAATTGCTTGGAGACTTTGTAAAGTTCTTCAACAACGAAAGAATTGATCCATCAGGGATTGGATCACAAAACTTCTAACGAAGTATACAGAAAGGGAAGTTTTCATTCTGCAATTATCACAAACTTGAAAAAGTCTGGCTATGTGTTTCCGATGCGCACAAGGGACTTCAGGCTGCAATTCGGAATACCCTGCCGGGAACTACATGGCAGAGATGCAAGGTTCATTTCATGCGGAATATACTCGCATATGTTCCGCAGAAAGAAAAGGAAAAGGTTGCGGCAAGGCTGAAGCTTATCTGGAAGGCTCCTGACGAAAAATCAGCAAGGACGATGAAGGATGATTTTTGCGAGGAATATGAAAAATCATTTCCTAAAGCAGTAGAATGCCTTGAAGAAGGCTTTGAAGATTCGGTTCAGTTCTATGCGTTTGAGGAACTGGACAGCCGTAAGATTTCGAGCACTAACACGCTTGAACGGCTCAACCGGGAAATCCGCAGGCGGTCATCCGTTGTCGGCATTTTTCCTTCAACGGATTCTTATATCAGACTGATAACAAGCTATCTGCTTGAATATTCAGAGGACTGGCAAACTGAGAGGAGCTACATAAATGCCGGCTCAATAAAAGTTCAAAAGGGGATTCTGTTTAACGCAGCATGATGGATTTCTGGCTTTTTTCAGAAACGAAATTGCGAACTGGAGTTGACATAAGCTAAAGTGTGGTCTACATGGTTTCTAATTTCCCAGAAACTATATTGTCATAGTTTAATAAATTTTCATACCCCTCTCACTGCAAAGAAAAAAGACTCATTTGTCCTGCAACTTTAGAAATAGAATCCTTCATCTTGTGCGAAATCTTTTCCAACTCGTGGCCGGTAACAGAAATCTTCTCCGCAGTTTCAGCCATTTCCGTCATGCGGCATTCCATATTATGCGCCGTATCTTCAAGAAAATTCATCTGCTTCAAAACGTTTTCATTCCATTCCTGCATTTTGCCAGAAGAATCCTTTACCCCAGAAGAATTGTCATTCATTTGTTTTAGCGTTGCTTCTATCTGTTTGGAGCCTTGTGTCTGCTCAACAAGCGAATCCTTTATCTTTTGAACAAAAACATCCGTCTCCTGAATTTGCTGGGCAAGATCCTGGAAGGCCTGGCTTGAACTTACGGAAGAATTTACCACTTCGGAAATAGAAGTCTGTATATTCTGCAATTGCGTTCCAATCGTTTTTGACTGCGAAGAAGAAGTTTCTGAAAGCTTTCGAATTTCATCAGCAACTACGCTAAAGCCCTGTCCAGCTTCCCCCGCATGCGCCGCTTCAATAGCCGCATTCATAGCAAGAAGGTTTGTCTGTTCTGCTATGCTGGATATGGCAATGTTTGCTTCCTGAAGCCTTTGCGACTGCTCCACAATCTCCTCAATTTTTTTGCTAACGGCGGACTGCTGCTGGGCACCGGATTCTGCATTGGCAATAAGACTTTCAAAAGATTCAGCCATTTTGTCCACAGTTCTGTTAACGGATTCAATCAGAGCAACCATGTCTTCAACCGCAGAAGAAGCACCTGTTACCCCGGAAACCTGCGCAGCAATCATATTGTTCAAAGAAGAAATGTTTCCCGCCATATTTTTTACAGTATTTGCCGCCTGCTCAACATTGTCTGTCTGCGAAAGAATATACCTGTGAATCTCGGAAATATTTGCAATCATCTGTGAAATAGCGCTTGTCGTGCTAACTGTGCTGTTTTCCATTGTCTTTCCAACAAAAGTAAGTGTATCTTTTGAATCCTCAATCTTTGTTAGAGCGGAACGCAGCTTTTCAAGGAATTTGTTAAAACTGTTCACCAAAGAACTAATTTCATCTTCTGCTTTAGACGAAAGTGGAATCTGCTTTCGTAAGTCTGCATGACCCGCATCCAGCTCTCTGGAAAATGTAGAGAAAAAACTCGTAACGCTGTTAAGAGGCTTTAAAATATGGCGGAAGAAAGTAAAATAGATAAGCGTAAAAATTATAAAAACAATCTCTGCCCCAAGCATAAATTTTAGCAAAGAAGAATCCGCAATGTCTTTTCCAGACTCATAAGGTATAGAAGCTATAAGAAACCATTTGTAAGTTGGAAGGTATTTAATAACCGCTGCCTTTGTCCCCATAGGAAATATGTGGCTTCTCCCATCCTGCGCCTGAGAAATAAGATAGTCAAAGTCAATATCCTCATCTGTCCAAACATCACTTGCATATTTTCCTGCATCAAGAAGAGACTTATCCTTTGCACCGGTAATCAGTTTGTATTTGTCTATAAAATATAAATCCACTCCTTTGGGAAGATCCGAATACGCACTGGTTATAAAATCATCAAGACCAATACCCGTACCCGCAAGGCCATTTGGTTTTCCGGAAGAAGAAAAAACTATAGCGTTTATCCAAAGGTTTGTTTGTTTAATGCCAACGTCATAGTCTACCAAAAATGTAACCGGAACACCTTCGCTAATAGCCTTTTTGTACCAGTCACCGTCTGTGTCCGGATTCACCGTATACGTGCGCTCTCCATTATAGTAATAATCCAAATCATGATTATTAACCCAGAAAAGGTTGTTGGAAGAAAATGCGTGCTGGTAAGAGGCAAGCTCTGCAAAAGCAAGATTCCTTATTTCCTCGTTATTTGGGTTCTCAAAAAATTTAATCACCAGAGGCGAAGAAACCATTTTTTTTGCAAGCTCAATATCTGGCTGAACAGAATCTTCCATAGACATGGTTTTTGTCTGAGCCAAATTTTCCAGCGTCTGAATTACTGAATGAGTCGAAATCTGTTTTGAAATAACAAGATAGGCAAAAATAAAAGTTGTAAAGGCAATAACAACAACAGAAATAGAAAATGTAACAAGCTTCTTTTTAATTGTCATTTAAAAATGCTCCTAAAGCCACCATTTAAAATAGTATATACTCAAGGTTCAAAAAATTCAATTTTTTTTAATTTGGACGGCAGGTCCTTTTCTACTGTGCCCGGTCCTCCGGATCCGGTCAAATTCCGTTTCCATTCCCCGCTTTTCGGGGTTCCGGCTTTCGCCTCCATTGCCGGTGGTTCGGCTGGGCAAAGCCCAGTCTCACCCACCCGCAACCCGCTTACGCGGGCCCCTACAATCGGGCGTAAGTCTAACCCCAATATCCCGTCACCGTAAAAATGGTATTTACAGCCTTCTTCTATTTTTCCCAAGATTATAATATAATCCAGATGTTAGAAAAATATATTCGTATAGTTTAGATACGTAATTGATCTGTAATTTAGCAAGGTTTAATCACAAGCGCACAGGAAAAAAATGAATAAGTTTTATAAAGGCATAAACATTCTTTTAACTCTAAGAAATATTTTAATAGCTACTGGAATAATTTTAGCGGTATTTTCTAACAAAGTTGGGTTGATGATGTGTTTGGAGCTTGGTGCAAATTCCGCACTTGTTCAATGGTTCATTTTATTCATGCTGTTTTTGTTAGAATTCATCCTTTATCTGCATAATGCTATAGCAAAAAAAGTGTTTGTTTTTTCTATTGTAGTAATGTTTGTTGATTTTTATCTTACATATATTTGTATGTTTACTCATACTCCAAATATTTTTACAGCTGATGATTTTGTTATAACTACAAAGCGCTTCTTTTTTTATATGCCTCTAGAATATTATTGGGCAATTCTGCAAGGGTTTTCCTATATTGCCGTGATAGTGCTTAAAAAAAGAAAAAGAATAAATGGTTTTCAAATAAATATTTTAATTAGTTTTTGTAGACTTGTTGTCTTGGTGTTAAGTCTTTTGCCTTTGTTGCTAGATATAAAAAAATGTTTCATAATACTGATAGTGTATTTTATTGTGAGCTTTGCAATAGAAGCCGCAATAGATTTTGTTTTTAAGAAAATTAGAAAAAGAACAGAGGAAAAATGCCGCACGTAACAATAGAAGCCTTGGACAAGTATTTTATTAACTCAGACAATGAAAAAATTTATTTAAGGCAAAGAGAATTAACCTTAGAGCTCTTGCGGGAAATGGAAGAAATCCAAAAAAGACGCACTGTTAACGATAAGCAAAGAGAGCTAATAGAAAGCTGTTTCGAAAGCAATTATGAATGGATAACTTACACCATCATAGGCAAAACTCTCTCTAACTTGGTAACGAAAGAAGATTCAATAAAAAAATTATTGTTGGAACTTTCTTCTTCTAGTAAAGCCATGATTCGCTTTAATAACATTGTAAATGCCCAATTGCTAAAAGATAGGGAATTAAAAAAATCAATTTACAACCTTGGGCTAAAAGACAAGAGCCAGAAAGTTCTGGAAAAAACAATTGAAGAGTTGCTTTCAAAAGAAAAAATAAGCAAGAACTTCTTTCCGCAAATAGAAAATGCCATAAGCAGAATAGATAGCA
>JAEEGL016983661.1_pt1 | contig 34726 bp, 30 predicted proteins | sample 9134231 | NCBI WGS metagenome assembly JAEEGL01 (sample SAMN16246548, study PRJNA631951) | gut metagenome | biome: gut microbiome; feature: rumen; material: fiber-attached | host: Bos | place: Iran: Karaj | collected 2018-10
TTCCGGAACTATGAGCGGCGCATAAGTCTCCACATTAAAATCTGTCCCTTTGACTTTGTAAAAATAAAACTGACCGCAGTCGTGATAAACCGGTTCCAGATCCTGAGACCTTGCAGTACGGAATTCCGGATACTGGTATACAAGCTTTCCATCCCTTATCACATTTGCCCTCTGGGGCGGAAAAGAAAACCTCACAACAGGCATGACACCATCCGCATCAGAAGAAACAAGCAGCTCGTGTGCTGCCCTAAGCTTTTTTGCCGTTACAAAAGGAGCTGTAGGATATAAGCAGCAGAGTTCACTGAAGTGCATTCCCTGCGCTTCGTAGCTGACAAGAACCTCCTTCAGCACATCTGCGGTTGTTGCATGATCCCCGGAAGTTGCTTCACTTCGCATAAAGGGGACCTTCGCGCCGGAAGATTCCGCAATATCTGCGATTTCCTTACTGTCAGTACTGACCATCACTTCATCAAACAATCCGCTTTCCAATGCTGCAGATATCGAATAACATATTATGGGTTTTCCGCAGAAATCCCTTATATTCTTCCCTTTTATTCTCTTCGAACCGCCTCTTGCGGTTATCACTGCTATGCAGCCCATAACATCTTCCTCACACCGCGCACTGATATCTGCGCCTACACAAATCGAGTAGGGCGGCATGCCGCCCTACTCGTCACATATCGTTAATTCATTATTATGGTGATCCTGTCCATATTCCGTATATCAATTACCGGTCGCCACCTGTATCTGTACTTCTACAGAACCTTCGCGGGCATTCTGCTCCGCCCGTTCCACATTCATCATGCCCTCTACCCATTCCTTCTGGAGCTTTGAATCCTTTGAATCAGGACCGAAAGCACCGTTTATCATGGTCTCGGTCTCTTCATTTTCCCTGGCTGCTTTCACCCCGTTCATCATATCCTTTGAGAAAGCCTCATTTTCTTCCTGCTTCGTACCGTTCTCACTTTCCTTAGCCTCAACCGCTTTATCGTAATCCTGCTTGGATACAATGCCTTCCCTGTACAGCTGTTCCAAACGACTGTCACTGAGTCCGGTCATTGATATTTCCGCAGCTTCTCTGTCTTCCTCATTTTCCTTTATCTCTTCGCGTATCTCCGAACGTCTCTCTGCACGTTCCTCATTAGCCCTCCGGAGCATTTCTGCTTTTGAAGCATCAGGAACTGCAGCCTCATCTGCCACTTTTACTTCATCAATCCTGCCTGCCTCATCAGTCTTTTCTTTATCTTTTTCTTTATCTTTATCTCCAGCTCCGATTCCGGCCGCATTCTCATTTCTGTTGCCCTTATCAATGACAATCCCGCCCGCAGACATCTCTGCTGCAGCCTTATCCACTTCTACCGTATCACCGTCCTGGGAAACAGACACGACATCCTTGTTAAGTGCCGCTGCCCTTTCTGCGGATCTGTCCGGCTTTAATTCATGACCGGACTCGGGGTTTCTTTCTCCCTTTTCAATCTGAGTAACAGGTCTGTTAAGCTCAGCTGCATTACCTCCCTTTATAAAAGCAGATGTAACAGCCGGTGAACCGGCATTTACAGGTGATATATTCATAAGCAAAGCCTCCTTCCATGGATACTATTGCGTCCGGCAGTGCTGAATGACTCATTTTCAGCTTACCTGCTGTAAAAAACAGATACCTACTGTCACTTTATCATATTTTTTAATGTTTTTCCACAAAAAAAATGTATTTTATTTGCATTTTTTCATTAATTTCAACAACTGCGATGTAGTCATATGCAAAACAGGGTGAACCATATCCGGTGCCAGTTCGTTTAATGGCTCAAGCACAAAATCACGATTCTGCATATCCGCATGCGGAATCGACAGTCTGTCAGTTTCTATCACTTCATGGTCATAGTATACGATATCCAGATCAAGAGTTCTGTCTCCCCAATGTACATCACGAGTCCGTCCATAGCTTTTCTCAACAGAATGCAGGCAGTCAAGCAGTTCCTCCGGCTCATAGAATGTCTCTGCACAGATGATTCCGTTATAAAACTTATTCTTAGCCACACCGCCGTAAGGCTCCGTAACTATATCTTCGGATTTCTTTACGATTTCTATTTCCGGATCATCGGAAAGCATCTTTAGAGCTCCTTCTATTATCTCCGGGCTTTCAATGACCTTTCCGTTTTTTTCATAGCTCATGCTTGATCCGTATGCAATATAGACCTTATGCCTTGCCCTGCTGATCCTCACGGACACGGAATCAAAACTTGCATCGATCGGTGCATCCGGCTTTCGCAGTTCCAGGGTGATCCTCTTTATCATTTTGTATTCCGACAGGATATGTACTATCAGATGCATTGCTGCGGCCTCTATGAGATCATAGCTTTTTGCCTGCATCTCCTTTACCATGACTTCGCAAAGCTCGGCATAGCTCACTGTATCATTCAGTGCATCCGTCCGGCCGGCTTTTCCCAAAGGGATTTCAATAACAGCATTGATATAAAAAAACTGCCCTTCCTTTTTTTCGCTCTGCAAAACGCCATGATTGGCAAATATCTTTAGATTTTCTATCCTTATCTCGTCCAAGCTTTAACACGCCCCTTTATAGAAGACTCAAGCAGTATGCTCAGCCATTACTGCTTCCAGCATCTTTATGACTCTGTAATTTTCTTTTACATCATGAACCCTGATGTGATCTATATTCTGCATAAAAGCATACGCCGTAAGAGCGAGTGTTCCCTCCAGCCGCTCATCGACAGGCAGCCCCAGCGTATTTCCTATAACTGATTTTCTGGAAACACCAAGCAGGACCGGAAAACCTTCTTTTTTTAAATCTGCAGCATGCTTTATCAGAGACAGGCATTCATCCGTATCCATACCAAAGCCGATCCCGGGATCAAGTATAATATTCTCCCTCTCTATTCCTGCTGAAAGAAGCTCAGCTGCTTTGACAGCAAGCCCTGCAGAAACAGTCTGCATAGTCACATCTTTTTTACGTTCATTAAGATTTCTTATGAGACCTGTAGAACCGTCAAACACAGCAGACGGGTTATGAGAAAGGCAGTACACACATTTACTCTTTGCCACCAGCGGTATCATCGCCGGATCCGCAGCCGCAGAGATATCATTTACGATATCTGCCCCTGCATCAAGCGCAGCTCCTGCAGTTTCTGCCTTATACGTATCGATCGATATTACAGCATCCGGAAACTTCTTTCTTATCGCCTGAATTACCGGTACAACTCTTTTTTTCTCTTCCTCTGCAGATACTATCCCGGCTCCGGGTCTTGTGGACTCACCGCCAATATCAATTATATCCGCTCCCTCTTCAAGCATTTTTCCGGCGTGGTCTGCAGCCAGATCTGTCAGTGCATACTTTCCGCCATCCGAAAACGAATCCGGGGTTACATTCAGCACACCCCATATCTTCATAGTACAGCTCCTTATACTTTCAACAGCTCCGTAACTTCCGAACAGAGTTTTTCATTATCCTTAAAAAGTCCGCGCTTTTCAATAGTTACGGTTCGTGTCCCCGGTTTTTTTACTCCACGCATGGTCATACACATATGCTCTGCACTTATAATGACCATGACGCCTTTGGGTGAAAGCTCACCATCACTCATTATCGCATCGGCAATCTGCGCCGTCATATGTTCCTGTATCTGTAAACGCTTTGCATAAACCTCTACAGTACGTGCAAGCTTGCTTATGCCGGTCACCCGGCCATCCGGGATATAGGCTATATGCACCGTACCAAAGAATGGCAGCATATGATGTTCACAGAGAGAATAAAAGGGAATATCCCGTTCAAGCACCACACCTTTTGAGTCTGACTCAAAAACCCTGCTCAAATGGGCATGCGGATCTTCATCCATCCCTGCCAAAAGCTCAGTATACATTCTTGCCACACGGCACGGCGTATCTTTTAATCCGTCTCTTTCCGGATCTTCACCTACAGCTTCCAGCAGAAGCTTAACCGCTTCAGCCGCCTTTTTCTCATCTACCATTTCGTTCCTCCAAAGTGACAGCTATTTTTCGTAAGCCGTCTTAAACCTCCAAAGCCATGACAGGGAGCCCGTCGCAACCACAGGGCATCCGCCATTCATTTCTGACAGTATATATGCAGTCTCAAGAGCTTCCTCTATGCTGTCCGACGCAGTTACATTACCGATATAATTGCAGGCTTCCTTAGCCAGCTCATATGACAGGAGCGCCCTCTCGTTTTCCGGCGGAGTAACAGTTATGATACTTACTGCACACTCCGACAAAATCTTTAATATTTTATCATATTCCTTATCTTTAAGTACCCCCAGTATGAATACGGCCTTCTCCCCGGGAAAATACTGTTCCAGCGATTCTTTAAGCCTCCCGGCCGCATCCGGGTTATGAGCACCATCTGCTATCACATACGGTTTTCTGCCCAAAACCGTAAACCGTCCAAACCACTCTGTCGCTTCAAGCCCCTCACGCAACGCACGATCCGAAATTCCGAAGCCTTTTTGAGAAAGAACATCCAGAGCCTTAACTGCAACCGCGGCATTTTCCGGCTGATTGATACCCGCAAGACTAATATTCAATCCTTTATGACCCGGCACGTCAAATTTCTGTTTTTTTATGGAATATCTGACATTTTCAGGCACAATAAAGGACAAATCCGTACCTTTTTCCATGCAGCGCTCTGAAAGAACCTTTTTTACTTTGTCATACTGGATACCGCTTACTACCGATGTACCTGTCTTTATTATCCCGCTTTTACAGTCTGCTATCTCTTCCAGCGTATCCCCGAGTATCCTTTTATGATCCAGATCTATGTGCGCAAATACAGAAACCAAGGGTGCCGGAATAACATTTGTTGCATCATCCCTGCCCCCAAGTCCACACTCCATCACAACAACGTCACATTCCTTTTCCCTGAAATAAAGCAGAGCCAATGCTGTTTCTGTTTCAAAAAACGTCGGCCGTCCAAGCCCATCCGAAACCATTCCGTCGGACACATCCTTAACCCTCGTCAGTATCCGGCAAAAATCTTTTTTTGATATAGGCCTCCCATTTATCTGTATCTTTTCTCTTGGGATTGCGATATGCGGTGAAAAAAACCTGCCGGTCTTATACCCGGCCGTTTTCAGAACTGTTGAAATATATGCAAGTATGGAACCTTTGCCGTTAGTGCCTGCTATATGAACATACTTAAGCTGTTTCTCCGGATTATCCAGCCGCCTTAATAACTCTTTTATACTGTCCAGCCCCATTACCATTCCCGATACGGATATTTCATCCATATAAAGGGCTGCTTCCTTTTCCGTCAGAATCTTATCTTCACTCATTTTACTGCACTTTTTATGAGTCCATCATACCATCTGCATCGATGTCTATGCCGTTCCCTATATCCAGCATATTGACGGTACGCCTCTTTATCCTTGCCCTTTCCGAAGCCTCAAGGATAAAATCCTTTATCTCCTGGGAATTCTTTACATGACTGATATACAGCTCCTTATCCGTGGTATCCCCCGTATAACATTTTACGGTTCCCAACCCCATCAGCCTTTCCCCAAATGATCTTATGAGCTCCACATCCTGTACCTTATACATATAGCAGTCATTCTGTGTCTTCTTGAGAACTCCCGCATCTGTCCGGATAATGTCATCCTTTATCGTATATGTCGTAAACGTCCAGGGCAGCCCCAGAAACATAAGTCTTTTCTTTTCACGATACTCGGCCATGCTAATCCTCCATCATTTACTTAAAGTCCGGCATCTTTCCGGATTCAAAAAAGATATGCTCTCACCGATTCAGTGCATGACCTACTTAGGCATGTACTGCTCATTATCATTTTCGTCCCTTTTAAGGGAAAGCCGTGTCAGGTAATCCATGACATCCTGGTTCTGTTCAGGCGACCTGCATCCATACAGGATATACTGTTCTGTGCGCTCCTTACGGATTATCTTTCCTTTCATCCTGATCTGCTGCCCACCCCTGTCATTGAAAGTGCAGGTAACACCGGTTCCCATGGTGATCTGTACCCTCTTTTTAGGATCCATTACAAAAGCAAAACCGCTTGGGCTCACATCCTTAAGAGTAGTGAATACCTGATCCACAACACCTTCTATGCTGAAAACCGCAGGCTGCCATACGTAAGTACGTTTCTCACCACGCCTGTTTTCTATGCCGGTGGTCATGGAACTTACGATCCTGTGGTATACCAGACCGTCTTTCCTCACAGTTGCGATATGGCAGTTTTTAAAAGTCCAGTTATTTCCCTCAGCATCCGTAGCCTGCAGATGAATACGGATATTATCACCTGCGAAATTTACCCTGACTCCCTTATGCATGAACGGGATAACAAGCAGCCCCTTATTACCGGACTGCATAACACGCGAAACAAACTTGGCCTGCATATCGCCGCCATTGTTTACAGTAATCTGAACTTTTGTCCCCATAGATATATCAGCAAAATTCATAGTGCTATTCTATCATAATTAGAACTTAACAGATGTAAAAAGTTTCAGTTGGTCACTTTGTATATCCTTGCCTCAAATGCACCGATATCCGTTTTTATGATGCCGTCTTTTGATTTAAGCTTCTGCGATTTCTTTGCTTTTGATCCGCCATAGGTTTTCCAGCCGGTATCCGCCACAAGCTCCCACTGTTCATCTTTTATTTTCTGTGCCTTCTTTGTCTTTTTAGTCTTTTCTTCATATGCATCGGCTTTTTCTTCATCCTTCTCTTCCGGAAGCTTTACTGCCGTGAATTCAAAATCCTCCACGGCTTTATCCGAGAAATTAAGTACCGCCGCATATCCACCTTCTTTGACATTCCTCTTCATCACGAACAGAACCCTGCCATCCTGCTCACAGTGCAGCCATTCAAACTGTCCCGGCTCATATTCCCCCTCATAAAAGGCAGGATTCTCCTTATACAGATTATTCAGATCACAGAGCAGTGTATAAAGCCCCTTATTCCGGACATTCTTCAACAGCTCGAATTCAACTTCCCTGCTTTCATTCCATTCGGTCTCTTCACCAACCTCATTACCCATAAACTGCAGCTTCTTCCCCGGATGCATCGTCATATAAACATAATAAGCCCTTAACTGGGCAAACTTCTCCTCTTCCGTTCCGGGAATCTTATTCAGTATGGTGCCGCGTCCGCCTACTACTTCGTCATGCGAAAGAGACAGGATAAAGCGTTCATTGTAAAAATACCACATTGAGAAGGTCATCTTATGGTATTCCCTCGCCCTCGCCTCAGGATCAAGTCCCATAAAATACAGGCCGTCATACATCCAGCCCATATCCCATTTATAATCAAAGCCAAGGCCTCCCTCATCTGCAGACTTAGTCACACCACCCTGCCAGGACGAAGAATCCTCCGCAAAAAGTATCACATCAGGATACATTTCCTTAAGTGTCCTGTTTAGCGTCCTGATAAAGTGACGTCCTGATCCATTCTCCCCCCGGCTTTCCTCACCGCCGTTGTAGATAAGGCAGCTTACCGCGTCTGTACGCAATCCGTCAAAATGGAATTCCTTTATCCAGTAATTTGCCGCAGACATAAGGAAGCTGGATACTTCACCTCTTGCGTGATTGAATATGCATGTTCCCCACTGGCTGCCCATCTGCTCATTTTCATATAAGGCTGTGGAATCATATCTCTTCAGGGCATAATCATCCACTGCAAAATGCACGGGTACATAATCCATTATCACACCGATCCCTGCCTTGTGGCATTCGTTTATAAAATACTTAAGGTCATCGGGACTGCCATACCTGCATGTAGGCGCAAAGAAGCCGGTAACCTGATATCCCCAGGAGCCGTCAAAAGGATACTCACATAACGGCATAAGTTCTATATGTGTAAAACCGCTTTTTTTCACATGCTCCGTAACCGGCTTAGCCAGTTCCCGATAGTTAAACCATCCGTTTTCCTTATCTTTGGGATTTCTCTTAAATGCCCCCATGTGCATCTCATAAACAGCCATGGGCCTGTCTATGCATACACTTCTATTTTTCATCCACTCCGCATCATCAAAAACAAAGCCTTTGGGAGCGGCTATCTTCGATGCACTGCCGGGCCGAAGCTCAGCTGCAAAAGCATAAGGATCCGCATGCTCCATACGATATCCGTTTGCCCCATAGATAACATACTTATACATCATTCCGGGCTTTGCTTTTTTTGATTCAAAGCTCCACACTCCCCTGTCATCCCTTGTCATGGGTTCTTCCTGCCAGGAGTTGAATTCTCCGAAAATATTCACCCCGGATGCGGCCGGTGCATATGTTCTGAATACCGTACCCGACTTTCCGGCATGTGCTCCCAGATACTCATACGCATCCGTACACGTTCCCTCGTAAAATCCCTTAAGCTCTTCTTTTTTCATATTTCCCCTTTCCGGTACTGTTTAATCATTATTTATAGTTACAAATCCCACTCTCACATTATTCCATAATTCATCATTAACCGTTATGGAATAAGTTCCCAGCAGGTCTGTATAAAAGCTTCCGCCTATATCATAGTTTATGGTTACTGCTTCAAGCACGCTTGATGCATCCCCATTTTCCACATCTTTCTCTGCAAGGTATCTCATATAGGCATGAGCGGTATATTCCCTTTCGGCCATTTCTTTCATCAGTTCTTCGTCAAGGCCGGTATTCTTTCTTGCTTTTTCAGACAGTTCAGAATACATTCTTTCTGCGTCATACCCCGCATCTGCAAGTTCATCCGTTTCAGGTGAAAAACCGGCTTTCTCGGCTTCCATTCCATACAGTGTATCCCTTATGCAGTAGTCAAGCACTGCATCCCTTGCCAGGTCAGAAACATAACCTGAATTGCTGCCGTCCTGATTCATATACAGATTCCAATAAGCCTTAGGATTTTCAGGATCATAATTCAAGGCTGTTATATTACCCTCTGTTTCAGCTTTGCAGATATAATATCCCAGCTCTTTTAATGTGATATCTGCATTAACAGGCACTGCTGTTTCCGCATTTCCTGCTGTATTTACTGAGTCTTCCTTCTGTTCTATGCTTATTATAACATTGTCAGTATGTGCTGATGTATCAAGCTTTATCGCCCTTCTGTAAAGTAATGTTGCTATCATAACGATTGCAACACTGAATATGATGGGCCGGTAGAGCTTTATCAGTCTCCCCGGCCTGGCAGCCCCGGTCATACTGCTCTTTGCCACTTCCGGCTTTATATCACCATACAGACCGTCCCCTATACTGCGTCCGGTTCTCGGTGACTTACCATCCTTGATATACCGGAAAGTGTACTCCGTATCATTTGACGGAGCATTCTGTTCCCTGCTTTTTCCTTTTTCGATCACATCTATCATAGTATTCTCTAATCTAGACCGCTCATGATACCCGAAGCGCAATAACCCAATCCGTTTACTATAGCAGAATAAATATGGCTGCCTTTAATGTTCGAACTGACTCCTGTAAAGCGTCTGATAAAAACCGCCCGCGGAAAGAAGCTCTTCATGTTTCCCCTGCTCTATTATATTACCATCTCTCATGACAAGTATGCAGTCAGCTTTTCTTATGGTAGACAGTCTGTGGGCCACGATAAAGCTGGTCCTACCCCGCATCATTTCCGCAAAAGCATCCTGAATCTTAAGCTCTGTCCTGGTATCTATTGAACTGGTTGCCTCGTCAAGTATGAGCATTGGCGGAAGCGCAAGCATCACTCTGGATATACAGATAAGCTGCTTCTGTCCCTGCGACAGTGCTCCGCCATCCTCGCCTATCACAGTATCATACCCATGCTCAAGCTGCCTTATAAACGAATGTGCATGGGAATTCCTGCAGGCCCGTATCATTTCATCCTCGCCTGCATCTGGCTTTCCCATAACTATATTCTCCCTTATAGTCCCCGGCTTGAGCCATGTATCCTGAAGAACCATGCCATACTCCCTGCGCAGGGCACGTTTTTCCACACTCATTATATCAGTACCGTCCACCAGTATCTTTCCGGAATCAACATCATAAAAACGCATAAGCAGGTTGATGAGAGTAGTCTTGCCACACCCCGTAGGTCCCACTATTGCATACCTTTCTCCGGGATTCACATGGATATTTACGTTTTTCAAAAGCTCCTTATTTTTATCATAGGAAAAAGATACATCCTTTAGCTCTACTTCGCCTTTTGTGTCAAACTCAGTAAGCAATGCAGGTTCCCCCTCATCTGTTTTCTCATCAATCAGCTCAAACAGACGCCCGGCACAGGCAAGTGCATTCTGAAGTTCGGTAACCACTCCTGAAATCTCATTAAAAGGCTTTGTATACTGGTTCGCATACCCAAGAAAGGCAGTAAGTGCACCCACACTCATTTCTCCGCCTACAACAAGCATTGCACCAAATATTGCCACACAGGCATAGATCATATTATTTATAAATCTTGTAGACGGATTGGTAAGGGACGATACAAAGGTTGCTTTCAGGGAAGCCTTTGCCAGCTTCTCATTGTTTGCATCAAAAGCTCCGGATGCTTCACCCTCTGCCGAGAAAGCTATCATAAGTTTTTCCTGCTCTATCATTTCCGTAATGATCGCGGTCTGCTCGCCACGCTTCTCCGACTGCTCTTTAAAGAATCTGAAAGACGATGACGCGATAAAAGATGCCGCGAGGATGGAAAGCGGCGTCATCACCACTACCAGGACGGTGATCCTTAAGTCTATGGTAAGCATCATCACAAGTGTTCCGATTATGGTAATGAGTCCTGTAAAGAACTGCGTAAAACCGAGCAATAGTCCGTCAGAAAACTGGTCTGCGTCTGAGATCACCCTGTTAACTGTTTCTCCCGTTCTGTGTGCATCATGGTATGCAATAGAAAGCGCATTGACTTTTTTTATGGAATCATTTCTTATATCCCTCACTGTGCTGTAGGCCACATGGTTATTGCAGGCATTAGTTATCCACTGTGATGCGGCGCACACTGCGATTATGGCCGCCATCTCTGTCAGGATAATCCTTAATCCTTCGAAATCAACATTACCCTTTTTCACTATCAGGTCCACAGCATCACCTGTAAGCACGGGAATGTAAAGTGCCAGCATAGAGGATATTCCTGCAAAAACAAAAGCCGCAATAAGGAAAAAAATATATTTGCGCAGGTAATGCAGGATACGCCTTATGATACGCAGATTTTCCGCTGCCGTATTTTTTTTCTCATTCTTTTTTGAATCATTCATGCTCTGATTTAAACGTTACATTAAATCCTTCATATTTTTATTTTAATTCTGTGACTCATAAATCTCCCTGTAAACAGAACAGCATTCCAGCAGCTGCGCATGTGTTCCCTGACCTACAGCCCTGCCTTCATCCAGAACGATTATCTTATCCGCATGCATTATGGATGCTGTACGCTGCGATACAATAAAAACCGTCGGGGACTGCGCCAGAGACCTGAGATTTTTCCTAAGGGCTGCATCGGTTGCATAATCAAGTGCCGAAGTACTGTCATCAAGTATAAGTATCCCCGGTTTCTTCAACAGTGCCCTGGCTATACATAGCCGCTGCCTCTGTCCGCCCGAAAAGTCAGTTCCGTCATGTGACACCATATAATCAAGTGCCCCCTCTTTCCCCATTACGATTTCATAAGCCTCGGCAGTTTTCAAAGCGCTGTAAATCTCATCATCAGAAACATTCTCAGCTCCCATAAGCATATTCTTCCTGATACTTCCCGAAAGCAGCACTGATCTCTGCGGTACCACAGCAATCCTTTTTCTAAGGGCGCTGTACCTGTATTCCCTTACATCTGTACCATCAACCTTAACTCTGCCTTCACATACATCATAAAATCGCGGTATCAGATTAATAAGCGTAGTCTTTCCTGATCCTGTACCGCCTATCACACCAATGATCTCTCCGGGCATCACTGAAAATGATATTCCATCCAGTGCATTTTCACCTGAATTGCCATACTTTAATGCGCAATTTTCAAAATCAACCCTGCAGGCTGCACCTGTCCATTCTTTATCCACTGTACCTTCTGTCATTGACGACTTAGTATTAAGCAATGCCGCTATCCTGTCTGCACATGCTATGGACTTTGTGATCAGCACTATCATATTTGCAAGTTTTATAAGCTCCACCAGTATCTGTGACATGTAATTTATAAGAGCAACAACGGAGCCCTGAGTAAGCGTTCCTGCATCCACGCTCATCGCCCCGCTCCATATGAGCCATATTGCCGCCCCGTTTATCATTACAAATGTCACCGGATTCAAAAGTGCAGAAATCTTGCCTGTTCTTAACTGAAGCTGCACCAGGTCACCGTTGGCATCCGTAAACTCTTTCTGCATGCTTTTTTCCAGACCGAAGGCACGGATGACACGCACGCCATTTAGCGAACTCCTCAAAGATAATGTGACAGTGTCAAGCTTCCCCTGAACATTTTTATGCAACGGTGCCGTTATGAACATCACACCATAGACCACAACAGCCAGAAAGATTACAGTCAGTACAAATATACCGGCTGCATTCAGGTCGATAAAGAAAGACATGATCACAGCTCCAAATACAACAAAGGGTGATCTGAGCAGCAGACGCAGACTCATATTTATACCGTTCTGCAGGGTGTTTATATCCCCTGTCATCCTTGTGATCATTGTGGATGTTCCGATATTATCGATTTCAGAATATGAGAGGGACATTATGTTTCTGAATACATCACTTTTGATAGCTGCGGATGCAAAAACTGCAGCCTTTGCGGAAAAGTACTGTGCAGCCAGCGAACACACAAGGCCAATGAGACCAAGTGCCACCATCAGCGCACCATTCTTTATGATATAATCCGCATCCCTGCCTGCAACACCAATATCAATTATACGGCGTACCAGTAAAGGAATAAAAAGCTCAAATGATGCTTCCAGCAGTTTGAACAACGGCCCCAGCACACATTCGAGCTTATAGTTTTTAAGATATTTTAATAAATATTTCAAAATCCCGGCACCATTACGGAAGCGGCTATCCTGTCTGCATTAGCCTTGTCCGTAAGTACTTCCAGCAGCTTCAAACCAAACTCAACGCTTGTGCCCATTCCTCTGGAAGTAATGATATTTCCCGATACTACAACACTGTCCGTCAGCTTATTCGCCCCTTCAAGTGCCGCCTCCATTCCTCCATAGCAGGTTGCATCATGTCCTTTAAGTATTCCCATCCTGCCCAGTATGGTAGGTGCGGCACATATAGCTGCAACAAACTTCCCTGCCCCATTAAACTCAGCTATCTTATCAGTGAGCACTTTACAGACTTCAAGGTTCTGATGGCCAATCTTCCCCCCGGGAAGAACTATCATGTCCACGCTGTCAAAATCAAGCTCTGAAATCCTTATGTCAGCCTTGATGTCGATATTATGCGAACCGTGTATCGTAAGATCTTCACCTATAGAAACCGTTACCGTATCGATACCACCCCTGCGAAGTATATCAACAGGAGTCAGTGCTTCAATCTCTTCAAACCCGTCAGCAAAGAAAATCGCAACTCTGCTCATATGCCGCTCCTTTCACAATAATAGATCATAACGAAAACAATTACATCTTCTTTATCCTGTCTATTGCCTCTACTGTATTCTCATAGCTGCCAAATGCAGTCAGTCTGAAATAATGCTCGCCGCTGGGGCCGAATCCGGATCCGGGGGTTCCCACTACATTTGCTTCCTCAAGCATTTTGTCAAAGAACTCCCAGCTGGTCATATTGTCAGGTGTCTTAAGCCAGATATAAGGAGCATTCACACCGCCATATACTTCATATCCTGCTTCTTTAAGTCCGTTTGAAATATAAGCCGCATTTCTCATATAATATGCCACCTGTTCTGCAAGCTGCTTCTTTCCCTCAGCAGAATAAACAGCCTCTCCCGCTTTCTGGATGATGTAAGGTGCACCATTGTATTTTGTTCCATGACGCCTTGCCCAGAGGGAATGAAGCTGTACATCACCGCACTTAAGATCCTTAGGTATCACAGTATAACCGAGACGAACTCCCGTGAAGCCCGCATTCTTTGAGAATGAATGTATCTCTATCGCGCAGGTCCTTGCACCTTCACACTCATATATGCTGTGCGGGATATTCTCCTCACTGATATATGCTTCATAAGCAGCATCATATATTATCACAGCTCCCACCTTGTTCGCATAATCAACCCATCCCTGAAGAGCATCCTTGGTAATAACTCCTCCGGTAGGATTGTTGGGGAAGCAGAGATAGATGATATCAGGGGTCTCTGCAGGTATCTCGGGCATGAAATTGTTTTCAGCCGTACAAGGCATGTATATCACATCGGACCATGTCTCGCTTGCCTCATCAAAAACGCCGGTCCTTCCTGCCATGACATTTGTGTCAACATACACGGGATAAACAGGATCACAGACTGCAACCTTACAATCCTTTGCGAAGATTTCCTGTATATTTCCACAGTCGCCCTTTGCACCGTCAGAAATAAAAATCTCATCATCAGCTATATCACAGCCTCTTGCCCTGTAGTCATTCTCGGCAGCAGCTTTTCTCAGAAACTCATATCCCAGATCCGGGGCATATCCATGGAAAGTCTCGGCAACAGCCATCTCATCAACAGCCTTGTGAAGGGCATCAATGATAACCGGTGCTAACGGTTGGGTAACATCACCTATGGACAGTCTTATTATCTTCTTATCAGGATTTGCTGCCTGAAAAGCCTTTTGCTTGTTTGCTACGGTTGAAAACAGATAACTTCCGCGCAGTTTTAAGTAGTCTGAATTAGCCTTGAACATTTTTCTCTCCTTTTCTTAGCATGCCTTTGTGTTGTATTTTGTACTGTATTTTTTTTATTGCAGTGGTGCCATTCGTCAAAGCCACACGGTGTGTGAAGCTTTAGTAACTTACTATATAGTATTTACCGCATTTTATATTTAAGTTGATCCCTTACAGGTGAAATCATATCTCAACTTCGCCTTCGAATACAAACCTTGCAGGGCCTGTCATATAGATATTGTTATCCGACTCGCGCCATTCAACATTTATCACTCCGCCCTTTAGCTTAACTTCCACATTTCTGCCTGTTTTCCCATTCAGGATGCAGGCTGTCACGGATGCACAGGCACCTGTACCGCAGGCCAATGTTTCTCCGGTTCCTCTCTCCCACACACGCATAACGATATGGCTTTCATCCACCACTTTGACAAATTCAACATTTATGTTATTTGGGAAGCGCTCATGGTGCTCTATCACAGGTCCGGCCTTTTCCAAAGGAACAGTTTCCGTATCTTCTGTAAAAATGACTGCATGGGGATTTCCCATGGAAACACAGGTTATCCTGTATGTTTCATCACCGGCTTTTAAAGGACAGTCGATCAGCACATTCGCCCCGGGTGTTTCCGGTACTGCCGGGATCCTTTCCGGTTCCAGGATAGGCGCTCCCATATTTACCGTAACAGTATCCACTTTGTCATCCTTAAGATGCAGATCTACAGTACGGGTAACGCCAAAACTTTCAATTGTCAGCGGATTGCTATCTGACAGTCCCTTGTCATGGATATACTTTGCAACACATCTGATCCCGTTTCCACACATCTCAGACCTGGAGCCATCGGCGTTGTACATCTCCATCTCGAACTCAGCTTCTTTTCCGGGGTTTATAAAGATTATCCCATCGCCTCCGACGCCGAAATTCCGGTCACTGAGCTTTTTTGCAAGTCCCTGCTTATCTTCTACGTTTTCTTTGCTGCCGTCAATATAGATATAATCGTTCCCGCAGCCTTCCATTTTCGTAAAATGCATAGTCCCCTCCTCCTTAAAGCTCAATACTTATAAAGATATCTGTCAGTCTCCCACTGCGTCACCTGTTCGCTGTATTCAGCCCACTCTCTCTTCTTACCGCTTATATACAAAGGTGCAACATGTGGACCGAGAGCTGCCTTTATCAGTTCATCCTTTTCCAGTTCCTCCACTGCATCAAGCAGATTTGAAGGAAGTGTTTCTATCTTATACTTTTTACGTTCCCTCTCGCTTAGCTCAAAAATATTCTTATTCACGGCTTCAGGGGGCTCGATCTTATTCTTTATTCCATCCAGTCCGGCCTGCAGACATATTGCGATAGCCAGATAGGGATTTGCGGCAGAATCAGGGCTTCTCAGTTCCACCCTGGTGCCTTCTCCCCTTGCAGAAGGTATACGGATAAGAGGACTGCGGTTCCTGCTGCTCCATGCAATATGCACAGGAGCCTCATAACCGGGCACGAGACGCTTGTACGAATTAACAAGAGGATTCAGTATAGCCGTCATAGCCTTCATATGCTTCATAAGTCCGCCTATAAAATAATATGCTTCTTTGCTGAGACCGTACACATCCTTAGGATCCTGGAATATATTCTTTCCACCTTTTGAAAGAGAAAGATTAAGGTGCATGCCTGATCCTGCAGTACCATACTTAGGCTTTGGCATGAAGGTAGCATGCTGGCCATGGCGTCTTGCGATAGTCTTTACCGCAAGTTTGAATGTCATAATATTATCAGCGGTTTTCAATGCCTCATCATATCTGAAATCTATCTCATGCTGTGCAGGTGCACACTCATGGTGTGACGCTTCGATATCAAATCCCATTTCCTCGAGGGTAAGAACCATATCACGCCTTGCATTTTCACCGAAATCCACAGGGCCGAGATCAAAATAACCTGCCCTCTCATATGCTACCGTTGTAGGCTGCGCATTCTCATCCGTCTGGAAAAGGAAGAACTCACACTCGGGCCCCACATTGAGAGTATACCCCATATCAGCCGCTTCCTTTATTGCACGTCTAAGGATATAACGGGGATCGCCTATAAAAGGCTGACCGTCTGTGCCATACACATCACAGATGAGCCTTGCAACTTTTCCATGCTGCGGGCGCCAGGGGAATATCTCCAATGTATCGGGATCCGGGTGAAGGTACATATCCGATTCCTCTATACGTGCAAATCCGTCTATGGAAGATCCGTCAAACATGCATTTATTTTCAAGTGCATTTTTCAGATGTGCGGAAGTTATGGCAATATTTTTAAGATTGCCGAAAACATCGGTAAACTGAAGTCTAATGAACTCAACATTTTCTTCTTCTGCAATACGGAGGACATCCTCCTTTGTGTATCTTGCCATCTCTCTCTCCTTTTTATGTTTTTAGCCCAGCAAAGCCCTTAGCCCCGCTAACAGGTTGTCCATACTATCCACAGTCCCGTTCTTCTTCATTGGCAGGTAGGTCACGCCACAGTTTACCTGCATTCCATCGGTTGCAACAAACCCGAGTTTTTTATAAAAACCAACTGCATTCGGGGCAGCATTAACAGTAACAGAACCATCGCCTAACCTATTGTAGCGGAAATCCTCACTCTTATCCTTATCAAGTCTTGCATCCTCACCATCAGGATTTAGGAATTCAATCGCACGCTCTACCAGCATGGTGCCGATTCCCGAGCACTGCATTCCGGTCTTAACAAACAGCAGGGAGATAAAATTATTCTCCCGCATGGATATCATCCCGACTATCTCTTCCTCTTCACTTTCGCTGTCCCGGCATAAGGCCACAAATACAGGGTACTTACCACACAGAAAATGCTGTCTCAAAGGCTCATCTGTTATGAATTCCAGAAAACTGTCGGTACCCTCTTTACCATAATCCTCTGCATGAAATTCTTTGAAAACCGACCATACAAGATGCATTACCTCATCCCATTCTTCAGGCTTGGCAGCTCTTATGGCGATGTCCACTTTTTTATTTTCAGATTCCACGGCTACTCACCAATATTCTGATCCACGATACCATATTCGGCTTTTTTCTCATCCTGCAGCTGCTGCAGAGTTTCTCCTATTTCCTCTGCCTGAGCCTCACCTGCAGATATCTGCTGCTTAGCTGTATTGTACTCATCAACCGTCTGCTTTGATGACCACACCATTATCATGACGGTAACCAAAACAGAAACTATCAATATCACAAGAAAAATACCGGTTCCTTTTTTATTCATAATAAATTCCCATTTTCACTGCCATCCGGCGCCGTAAGCAAATGCCTTCTCCGTCATGCAAAAGAAAACAAGCAAATGCTCAGCCTATCTCGCTTCCGCTCTCAACATCGGTTTCAGGGGTCATAAGTACTACATTCCCTTCGGAATCCTCTGCACAGAGAAGCATTCCTTCAGAATCAAGTCCTGCCATTTTTGCAGGCTTTAAATTAAGCAGCACCATTACTTTTTTTCCCACCATCTGATCAGGCGAATACCAAGCCTTTATCCCGGAAAGGATCTGCTTTGTGGTATCACCGATCTTAACCTGTGAGCAGAGAAGCTTCTTGGACTTAGGCACCTCCTCACACTTAACGATCTCGCCTACAACAAACTGGCACTTTGCGAAATCATCATATGTGATCTGCTCCTTAAGCTCCACATGTATGTCTTTCACATCATCTCCCATTGCGGCTCCGCCTGCTGCCGCATTGGGAGTCTCAGTATTATTTTCAGCCTGCTTTCTGCTCTCATAGAGAGCATCTGCCTTTTCTGTTATTTCCTTTATGTCAAGCCTTGCAAAGAGTATCTCCGGCTCTGCAGTAACCCTGGTTCCGTCAGCAACACCTCCGAAACTTCCCAGCTCATCAAAATCAAGGAGTTTACAATTGAGCTCAGCAGCTATCTTTTCCGCAGTTTCAGGCATAAAAGGCTGTAATAGAGATGCCCCCATAAGTATGCCGGTAGCAAGATTGTACATAACGGTAGAAAGCCTGTCCTTCTTATCCTCATCCTTTGCAAGTACCCAGGGCTCAGTCTCATCAATATATTTATTGCAGCGCTTGAACACATTGAAGATTTCTGTAAGTGAATCTGCCACCCTGAGCGTCTCCATTTTCTCCTCGACCTTTGCATAAGCGCCTGTGACAACAGCCTTTAAGTCATCATCTATTGCCTCACTTGTCCCCTTATCCTCGAGCACACCGTCAAAATACTTGTTACTCATGGAAACGGTACGCTTTACAAGATTGCCCAATGTATTGGCAAGATCTGAATTGATACGCTCTACCAGGAGATCCCACGAAATCTGTCCGTCATTGTCAAAGGGCATCTCATGAAGCACGAAATAACGTACTGCATCCACACCGAAGAAATCCACAAGGTCATCCGCATAGAGAACATTCCCCTTGGATTTGCTCATCTTTCCATCACCCTGCAGAAGCCAGGGATGACCGAATACCTGCTTAGGAAGCGGCTCGCCCAGGGCCATCAGGAATATAGGCCAGTATATAGTATGGAAACGGATGATATCCTTTCCGATAAGGTGCAGATCTGCCGGCCAGTTTTTTTTGTACTGCTCCGTAGAATTGCCGTCTGTATCATATCCTATACCGGTTATATAGTTTGAAAGCGCATCAAGCCATACATAAACCACATGGTCCGGATCAAAATCAACAGGAATTCCCCATTTAAATGATGTTCTGGAAACACACAGATCCTGAAGGCCCGGAAGCAGGAAATTGTTCATCATCTCATTCTTCCTTGCCACGGGCTGTATGAATTCCGGATGCGTATTAATATGCTCTATAAGCCGGTCCGCATACTTGCTCATCTTGAAGAAGTATGCCTCCTCCTTTGCCGGCTTAACTTCGCGTCCGCAGTCCGGACACTTTCCGTCCACAAGCTGTCCCTGAGTCCAGAAAGACTCGCATGGCGTACAGTACATGCCTTCATATGAGCCCTTATATATATCGCCCTGATCATAGAAACGTTTGAACATCTTCTGGACCTGCTTCTCATGATAATCATCCGTTGTCCTGATAAAATAATCATACGAAGTGTTCATCAGGTCCCATATACGCCTGATCTCGGCAGCTGTCCCGTCAACAAACTCCTTCGGGGACTTGCCGGCAGCCTTGGCCTTTTCCTCAATCTTCTGTCCATGCTCATCTGTACCTGTCTGGAACCACACATCATATCCGTCTTTTCTCTTATATCGTGCGATCGCATCGGCAAGCACTATCTCATATGTGTTCCCAATATGAGGCTTTCCTGATGCATAAGCTATAGCTGTTGTAATGTAATATTTCCCCTTATCCTGCATTGCAGTTCCTCCCAAAAATCTTTTTCTTTATTTAAATTCTATTTGAAATTTGAAACAATCCCATTTAACCATATTCCGGCTTTGATCAGGATAGTCACTTCTAACCTACCTATTTTATCATAATTCACCGGCATCTGCCATCCCCGGCTCGTCTGACCGTAAAGCCCCTCAGCACATCACGTCCCGGTGCAATTTACAGATCGATCTCAAGCTCTACCGGACAGTGATCCGACCCCATTATCTCACTGTGTATCTTTGCTTCCTTTATTGCTGATTTAAGCTTTTCCGATACCACAAAGTAGTCAATACGCCATCCCGCATTCCGCTCTCTTGCTTTCATCCTGTATGACCACCAGGAATAGGTTCCCACCGCATCCGGGTACAGATACCTGAAAGAATCCACAAAGCCTGCCGCCAGCACATCCGAAAATTTTCCTCTCTCCTCATCGGAAAACCCGGCGTTCATATGGTTGGTTGAAGGATTCTTAAGATCTATTTCCTCGTGCGCCACATTCAGGTCGCCACAGTAGATAACCGGCTTTTTCCTATCCAGCTTTTTTATATAGTTTAAGAAATCATCCTCCCAGCACATTCGGTAATCCAGCCTTTTCAGTCCATCCTGTGAATTTGGAACATACACCGTTATAAAATAATAATTATCGAACTCAAGGGTGATCACACGGCCCTCGTGATCGTGTTCCTCCACGCCTATGCCGTAGTTTACGCTCAGCGGTTCTTTCTTAGTGAATACTGCAGTCCCGGAGTACCCCTTCTTTTCAGCATAGTTCCAGTACTGGCTGTACCCTTTAGTATCCAGGGTAAGCTGTCCCTCCTGCATCTTAGTCTCCTGGACACAGAATATATCTGCGTCCGCTTCGTTAAAGTACTCCATGAAGTTCTTGCCTACACAGGCTCTTAATCCATTTACATTCCAGGAAATAAATCTCACGTCACTCCTCCGTTTTTTTTGCCGTTCTGCGCCCCGGTTTAACTATAAGCGCAGGAGTCTCATCCTTAATATCGCTCCGTCCCGCAGACCTGCCGGATCCCTTTACGGGCTGTCCCCTTTTTACGGTTATCGTTGCATTGCCGCCTTTTTTCAGTTTCCCAAAAAGTATCTCGGATACAAAGAGAGGTTTTATCTGTGAATCTATCACACGCTCTATCTCCCTCGCACCATACTCCCTGGTAATGCCCTTTTTCCGGATATAGCTAAGGGCATTCTTATCCACTGATACATCGATATTCTTCGCATTAAGCTTTTTAGTCAGTTCATTAAGCTTCTTGTCCGTAATCTGCTCAGCCATCCTGTCGCTCATATGATTGAAAGATACAATGGCACTCAGGCGGTTGCGGAACTCCGGTGAGAACACCCGCTTCACTTCCTCCATCATAATGCTGTCATTAAATGCTGCCGCACCGAAACCGATGGACTGCTTGCCTATAAGCCTTGCCCCGGCATTAGAGGTCATTATTATTATCACATTCTTAAAATCCGCTTTCAGGCCTTTATTATCGGTAAGTGATGCATAATCCATAACCTGCAGCAGCACATTGTAAATGTCTGTATGCGCCTTTTCTATCTCGTCTAAAAGCAGCACACAGTGAGGTGTCTTCCTGATGGCATCCGTAAGAAGACCGCCTTCTTCATAGCCCACGTATCCGGCAGGACTGCCAATAAGCTTGGATACCGTGTGCTTTTCCATATATTCACTCATATCGAAGCGGACAAATCCAATCCCCAGCTCTGAAGCCAGTACCTTGGCTACTTCTGTCTTTCCCACACCTGTAGGTCCCACAAAAAGGAAAGATGCTATTGGCTTATTGTCAGCCAAAAGCCCTGCACGGCTCATAAGAATAGCATCCACTATCTTATGTATTGCTTCATCCTGACCAAATATCTGGCTCGATAGCCTTTCATACAGATCTTTTAATCTGACTACCTCAGACTGTTCTGCAGTAGCCTTAGGTATATTTCCAATTTCAGAAAGAACTGTTTCTATCACATCCTTGCCGACTATCTGTTTTTTCTTATCTGCTATGGGATGCATCTGTCTGTACGCACCAGCCTCATCTATCAGGTCGATAGCTTTATCCGGAAGGTATCTGCTGCCTATGAACTCTTTACTCAAGTGTACTGCGTGAGGGATCACATCCTTTGCATATTTCACCCCATGGTATTTTTCAAATCCGGGTTTTAAGCCCTCAAGTATCTTTACGGCCTCATCCTCATCAGGTTCCTTTACATCAATATTCTGGAATCTTCTTACAAGAGTAGTGTTTTTTATGAAATACTTTTTGTACTCGTCATATGTAGTAACTCCTATAAACCGTATTGCACCCTCCTCAAGATAGGGTTTCAGCATATTTGATGCATCCATGGAGCCGCTCCCCATGGCACCTGCGCCTACGATATTGTGTATTTCATCAATAAAAACGATGGCATCCTCTATTTCGCTGAAAGCATCCATAACTTCCTTAAAACGCAGTTCAAATTCCCCCCTGTACTGGGTACCGGCAAGCAGTTCTGACAGATCCAACCTGTATATCTTCACCTCTTTAAGAGTTTCAGGAACATTTCCCGCATTGATCCTTGCAGCAAGACCGTTTACTATGGCAGTTTTGCCCACGCCCGACTCACCTACCAGCAGCGGATTATTTTTTTCCCTGCGCAGAAGTATACGGATCATACGGTCAATTTCCTTGTCCCTGCCTATGAGCGGACGCGATGCGGAAACAGTTTCATTAAGCACATCCGCATATTCTTTTACAAAATCTTCCGGTTCCTCCACCGTTTTGTCCTTAGCCTCGCCATCTTCGCCTTCATACAGCAGATGAACAGCAGAATTAAAATCTCCGGCGTCTCCAACCTCATTTTCCAGATAAAACAGGGCAAAACTGTCACGCTGGTTCATGACTCCCCATATAATGTGGTACAGATAGATATTATCGCTGCCATTTTTAAGTGCGGTTTCTGCCGCTATCTCAATAGTGGAGGCCATTGCATCCGATATGCGATTCTCCATATCGGTATCTTCAAGATCTGTCCGCTTGGGCAGAATATCCGTGATAAATTCCATCAGATTATCCCGGAAATTATTTATATTCCCGCCGCACATTTTCATTGCCCTTGCAAATATGGGATCCTCTGTCGCCGCTGCCAGAACATGCTCCGGCGTCACATATTCACTTCCGCAGGTTATTGCAAGTTTTATTGCCTTTTTTACTGTTATATCCGTATGTTTATCAAATATCATATATTTATGTCCTCCGTCAGGCCTCATCCAGTCTCATCTGAAACGGAAAGCCCGCTGCCCTGGCCTTTTCTATAGCCAGCCGCCTCTTAGTAGAAGCTATATCGTATGTGTATTTTGCCACAACCGCCTCACCTTCGTGATGTACCTTCAGCATCAGCGCAACTGCGGTTTCGGAATCCTTGTTAAAGATTTCCTTTAACACCTCCACAACAAAATCCATTGTTGTAACATCGTCATTAAGCATGACCACGTTATACATGGAGGGTTCCTTTAATTTAACTTTTACCTCAGCCTGCCTGCTTTTCTGCCTTTTAGCGTCTGCCATCTGTCCTTTTCCTTTAATATCATCTTAAAAAGTCTGTTCAGAACCGTGATCAATGATCCATAAATAATGTCCTGAGCAAAAAAGGGGACTGCATTGCAGCCCCCCTTCATAATACAATCTTTCATTGCTTACTCTGCGGAATCATCATCATCCACCACAGAGGCTATGGAGCTTACAACTGTTGAAACCACCGACAGTACAACTGCCAGGATCACGATGAGCACACCACCCATTATAAGCAGAAGCATTATGGTCTGTTCCTCGCCCTGGGGTGCCGCATTCTCTGCCGCTGCCATCACCGGCATTGCATTCATAAGTCCGGACATGACAGCCGCCATGATCATCATTATGATATTCTTAATCTTTTTCTTTAATCCAAGCTTTTTTCCAAACATCGCTGTTACTCCCGCACGACCTGTCACTTCCGGGTGACCACTCACCTCAGATTTTGTTATTTTACCACAGTTTTGTTTTTTTTTATAGACAAATTTACAGTCTGAATTATGCCTCTGAATTACACCTTCAGTTTTATGCATGGTTTTCTGCTTACAGATTAAGTCCTTTTGCCGGATCTGCACCCATGGAAATGTTCATGCATTCTATTGCTGCGCCCGAAGCACCTTTACCGAGATTATCAAAACGCGATGCTATCATAAGCCTGTCCGAATTGCCGCTCACAAATATCTCCATTCCGTCCCAGCCGGCACAGGCATCGGAGAAAATCGCTCCTCCTGCATCCACATCCGCACCGAAAGGCATCACCTTCATGAATTTCTTTCCCGCATAAAAGTCCGCATAATAATCCCGCAGCGCAGAAGGCGTCATCTGTTTGTTCATCAGGTATCCGTATATGGGGAACTGTACGATCATTCCGCTATGATAGTTTGTTGTGAGAGGCGCAAAGATAGGCTCTCTTTCAAGCCCGCTTATCTTTTTCATTTCCTTAAGATGCTTGTGAGCCTGCCCCCAGGCATACATCCTTGCGGAATCAAACTTCGCATCCCTGCCATCTTCTTCATAAGCTTCGATAAGCTTTTTCCCGCCTCCACTATACCCGGATACGGCAAAAACAGCTGCCGGATAATCTGCAGGTATAAGTCCTCCGCTTACAAGAGGATATGCGAGAGCGATGAAACCGGACGCATAGCACCCCGGAACAGCGATCCTTTTACTCGATCTTATCTTTTCCTCAAATTCCCCGGAGAGTTCCGGAAAACCGTATGCCCAGTCATCAAGTGTCCTGTGAGCAGTTGAAGTGTCTATGATGACCGTTTCATCATTTTCGACATAGCTTACAGCTTCCCTTGCCGCATCATCCGGAAGACAGAGAAAGGTAAAGTCTGATTCATTTATAAACTTCTTTATCTCTTCGGGATCCTTACGCTTTGCCTCGTCAATATGCATGATCTCGATATCGTCACGATCCTTAAATCTTTCATTGATACGTAGTCCCGTTGTGCCTGCACTGCCGTCTATGAATACTTTTTTCATGCTGATACTCTCCTGTCGTTTACTGTTCAATTTCTGTTTTCTTATGCTCCTGCAGCTTCACTCTTTATGCCCGTATATAGCGTATAATATCTGCCCCTTTCCTTAATCAGCTCATCATGTGTTCCTCTTTCTATGATACGCCCGCCGTCAAGCACCATAATACAATCCGAATTACGAACCGTGGAGAGCCTGTGGGCAATAACGAATGTCGTCCGGCCTTTCATCAGTCCATCCATCCCGGCCTGTACCAGCTTTTCGGTTCGGGTGTCAATAGAGCTTGTAGCTTCATCAAGTATCAGTACGGGAGGATCCGCAATTGCGGTACGGGCTATGGCTATGAGCTGCCTCTGCCCCTGGCTTAAACTGCCGCCATCACTCTTTATCACCGTATCATATCCATCAGGCAGCCTTCTTATAAAACCGTCGGCATTGGCAAGCTTTGCTGCCGCCTCCACTTCCGCATCAGTTGCATCCAGCTTTCCGTAACGGATATTCTCCCTTATGGTGCCGCTGAAAAGGTGTACATCCTGAAGCACTATCCCCAGAGAATGCCTCAGGTCATCTTTCTTTATCTTATTTATGTTTATTCCATCATATCTTATCTTTCCGTCTTGTATATCATAAAACCTGTTCAGCAGGTTCGTGATGGTTGTCTTTCCGGCTCCGGTGGTGCCTACCAGTGCTATCTTCTGTCCGGGCTTTGCGTAAAGCTTTATGTCATGGAGCACGGTCTTTTCCGGCACATAGCCAAAATCCACTCCGTCAAAAACCACATCTCCGGTAAGCCTTACATATGATGTGGTTCCGTCTGCCTTATGAAAATGCTTCCATGCCCATATCCCTGTTTTTTCCTCAGTTTCAATCCACTCTCCCTCCGATGCGATCAGGGGAGCCGCATTTTCATCTGCTCTTTCCGTATTGGTTTCCACACCCTTAAAGTCAGGATTTCTTTTTACATTCACAAGAGTCACATATCCCTCATCCGTCTCCGGGATCTCGTCCAAAACCCTGAATATCCTTTCTGCACCTGCAAGTCCCATGACTATTGCATTGAACTGCTGGCTTATCTGGTTTATCGGCATGTTGATGCTCTTGTTAAAAGTAAGAAAACTTGCCAGGTCTCCTATGGTAAGTGCAAGAAATCCCGTGCCATGATTGAATACAAGTATGCCTCCGGCCACAGCACACAGTACATAACTCAGATTCCCAAGCTGGGCATTTATAGGCCCCAGCACATTAACGTACTGGTTGGCTTTTTTTGCACTTTCATACAGAGAGTCATTAAGCTCATTAAATCTTTCCACATTTATCTTTTCGCGGTTAAAGACCTTAACGACTTTCTGGCCTTCCATCATTTCCTCAATAAATCCGTTAAGGCTTCCGAGCTGCTTTTGCTGTTCTATAAAGTATCTGCTGCTGCCTCCTGCAACTTTGCCTGTCACGATTATCTGCACCGCTACCATGATAAGGCTCACACAGGTCAATACAGGGCTTAACACGATCATACTGATAAACGTGCTCACGATAGTAATACCCGAATTCAGAAGCTGCGGCAGGCTCTGGCTTATCATCTGCCTTAACGTGTCTATATCATTCGTGTAGACAGACATGATATCACCATGGGAATGTGTATCAAAATAGGATATGGGAAGCTTCTCCATTTTTGAAAAAAGCTCTATTCTCAGGTCACGAAGCGTTCCCTGGGAAATATAGATCATAAGCTTATTCTGAACAAAAACCGCTATTATTCCTATAGCATATATTCCGGCCATTACAAGTATGGCATGAAAAAGCCCCGAAAAATCCGGGTTCTCGGCCTTCATAAGCGGCTCTATATGATCATCTATCAGGGATTGCAGGAAAAATGTTCCTTTTATAGAGCACATGATCGTGATTATTATGCACGATACCGCCACTATAAACTGAACCGGATATTTCGACAGCACTCTTACCATCACCCTGCCAAATATCTTTCCCGGATCCTTGAGCTTCGGTCTGGGCCCCATATTGCGCCCGCGTCCCATTTTTATCTCTTTAACCTTCTGTTCTGCCATTACCTGTCACCCTGCTCGTCAAAGTCGCCGTTTCCGCCGGTCTGTGATTCATATACTTCCCTGTATATCCTGCTGTCCGCAAGCAGTTCTTCATGTGTTCCGAAAGCACTCACCCTGCCCTCATCCATGACTATTATCCTGTCCGCATCCATCACGCTCGAAACGCGCTGTGCGATTATGATCTTTGTTGTTCCAGGAATTTCCTCCCTGAAAGCTTTCCTTATCTTCGCATCCGTTGCTGTATCAACAGCAGATGTGGAATCATCAAGTATAAGTATCTTTGGCTTCTTAAGGAGCGCCCTTGCTATACACAGTCTCTGCTTCTGTCCCCCGGATACATTTGTACCGCCCTGCTCTATTCTGGTCTCATACTTATCCGGGAAATTCTCTATGAATTCATCAGCACAGGCGAGCCTGCAGGCTGCCTTACACTCTTCATCCGCAGCTTCCGGATTTCCCCAGCGCAGGTTTTCAAGTATTGTCCCTGAGAATATAACATTCTTCTGAAGCACTACCGCCACCTGGTCCCGAAGTGACTCCAAGGAATACTCCCGCACATCCCTTCCACCTACCTTCACGCTGCCATCTGACACATCATAAAGCCTGCTGATCAGTGATACCAGAGATGATTTGGCTGAACCGGTTGCACCTATGATGCCTATCACTTCACCGCTGTTGATCGACAAGTTCACATCCTTTAATACAGGTACTCCGCTGCCGCTCCTGTCATATGAAAAATCCACATTACAGAATTCAATGCGCCCATCCTTTACTTCCGTCACGGGTGTTTCAGGCTCCTTTATATCGGATTCCTCACTTAAGACCTCCGCTATACGCTCCACACTTGCAGCAGACATTGATACCATTACAAATACAAATGACATCATCATAAGGCTCATAAGTATATACATACAATATGTGAGCAGGCTCATTAGTTCTCCCGTCTCCAGCTGCTTAGCCACTATCATATGCGCACTGATCCAGCTTATTGTAAGAATGCAGGTATATACCGTAAGCTGCATTACCGGTGCAACCATAACCACTCTGCCCTCGGCCTTTACGAACAGTCCGTAAATATTCTGTGCTGCCTTTCTAAGCCTGTCTGTTTCATATTCTTCTCTTACATGTGCTTTGACGACCCTTATAGCACTTACATTTTCCTGAACAGCCGCATTTAAGTCATCATACTTTTTAAAAACTTCCCTGAAGCACTTCATGGCTGCCCGTGCCAGGAAAACGATCACAATGCTTAGTGCAAATACGGCAATAAGATAAACAATCGCGATCTTCGGCTCGATGATAAATGCCGCTATCATTGCAAACAGCATCGAAAACGGCGCCCTGAAGCACATGCGAAGCAGCATCTGATACGCATTCTGCACATTGGTAACATCTGTTGTAAGTCTTGTAACAAGACCTGCCGTGGAAAACTTATCTATATTGGAAAAGGAATATGTCTGAATCCTTTCGAACATGGCTTTCCTTAAATTCCTGGCAAATCCGGTAGAAGCCTTGGCTCCGTATATGCCTCCCATAAATCCCGAAAACCACGCCATTACCGCCAGCACTACCATTATGCCGCCCATGACATAAATATGCTGCATATTATTTTCCTTCACACCCTGATCAACGATGGAGGCCATACACATAGGTATTAACACCTCAAAGATCACTTCGAAGATCATCCAGACAGGAGTAGCGATCGAAGCAGCTTTAAATTCTTTTACATTTGAAAGTATTTTTTTGTACACTCTCTGTCAAACCTCTTTACTCTTGCTTTTGCGAAATATCCCATACACTGCCTTAACGGGCAATATTATAGCAAAAGATAATAATGATAGTAACAATAAAATTAGCGGCATTCCGAGCCAGACATTTCCAATGATATCAAAAAGTCCCGCCCCTGCAATGATATCCAGTATAAAAGGGTGTATCAGATATACGCCCAAAGTAGATGCCGATAGCAGCTGCAGATACTTATTCCCCCTACCGCTTACCGCTGCCTTTTCCGGGGTCTTTACCAGTTTTGGGATGATAAATATCGTTACTGATATTAACAGATTATGAACAGTAAACGGGCTTGAAAAGAGCTCACATACCGTACCGTCCGTCAAGCTTCTCTTTCCCGCTGATACACAGGCTATAATAAAAGTTATCAGTGCCGCCGAGCAGACAAGACCGCCAATGCCGGCAGGTATCTTTTTATCTATATGATGAAGGATATAGTATCCAAGAATAAAATAGCCCAGATATCCGGCAAAATAAGCAAAATCAAATATCCTGTAAAAATCTTCCAGCAGATATCTGAAAGGAAAATCAAAAAGAAATATCGTCGGCATAAGCACGGACACCAGGCTGAACAGAATGATATAAAGCAGACAGTTTTCCTTTTTCTCGCAGCCCTTCTTTATAAGAGGAACCATAAGATAGATAAGAGCTATCATCGGCAGGAACCAAAGATGATAATGCCCAGGCTTCCTGAATACATTCAAAAAAAAGTCTTCTTTCCAGCTTACTGCAGTTCCGCTTAGGATAAACTCAAGCATATCTGACAGCCGGTACAGCACTTTCCACAAAAACCACAGTCCAAAGAGTTTAAGGCTCTTTCTTACACAATAGGCTGCATCCGTTTTTCTTTCCGGATCAAGCATAAGGGCACCGGATATCATCACATACAGAGACACGCCTGTAAAAGCAAGTATGTTTCCCGTCAGGGCAAAGAATGAAGCCGATGATCCTACCGCCTCTCTTTCAAGCCACAACGCAGAAACATGAACCAGCAAAACTAAAATACAGGCGATGATCCTCGCCTGATCCGGAAACACTAAACGTTTTTTTTCTTTAATTTCAGACATAACCTCAGACATCTGCTTTTACCTGATCATTAGAAATCCGCACAGGCCGCCCCGCTGTCCTTTTGTAAATCTGTGGGAATGCAAAAGCTCAGGATTACAGCAGGTACATATATCACTTAAAAACACCTTATCTTCAGGAACACCTGTATTTATAAGATTATCCCTGCAGGCTAGCGTAAGATCCAGATAATACTTCTCGCCGGACGCTCCCCCGCTCATATTTCCGCTGTCTATGCCGGTATTATCCTTCTTTCGCAATATTCCCATCTTCTCTGCATCAGGATATTTATTTTTAAACTCATCTGCCACATCATTTCCGACTTCATAATGCTCCGCACAGATTCCCGGCCCCACAAAAGCCCTGATATCTTCAGGATCCGTTCCGAAAAGTTCCGACATCTTTTTTACCGTTTCATATATGATGTCATTAACGGTACCGCGCCACCCGGAATGAGCCAGACCGATAGCCTTTCTTTTTGTATCAATAAAAAAAACAGGAATGCAATCAGCAAACCCTGCCACCAGACAGACTCCGGGAGTATCCGTAACAAGGGCATCAATGTCGTTAAAGTCACGTTCCCTTGTAACGCCCATACCTTTATTATATTCGTTCACATGCAAAACATTGATCGTATGAGTCTGCTTGGCATATACCATTGACTCTGCGGGTATCCCCAGACTTTCACCCATTATCCTGAAATTCTCAAGTATGTTTTCCGGTGCATCACCTCTGTTTGATGCAAAATTCATACTGGAGAAGATTCCCTCAGATACACCACCGAGTCTTGTGGAGAAGCCATGCATCACAAAATCACAGGCTCCGCACTCAATAGTGAGGCCTGTGGTTTCTGCTTCTGACTTCTTTTTATTTGAAAAGGGAATAAACCTTATGAACGGTGCTTTGCCCGGAATACAAACCAGCTCAGTAGTCCGTTCCCGTCCTTCAATGTATTTTATTTTAGGAATATCTGCTTTATCCAACTCTCTTTTTCACTGAAATATCTGCTTCTTAATGGCAATCCCGAAATTCACTCAAGAGCCTCATTATAAACTGCTCTCGCTCCACCAACATATTTTGGGCGCCTTCTTGCCGCTATGACAATAGCTGAACCGATATTACGCTTTGTGATCTTAAGAGGTACTACCACAGGTTTTATGTGCATGCCTACCATCACTCCGCCGATATCCATGCCTGCGTCAGCCTTCTGCATAAGGCTTTCTACCACCACCGGTGATTTGCAGTTTTTATAAACAGTGGTGCCGAAAGATCCGCCTGCCTTAGGCTGCGGTACGACATTTACCTCTTCGAGTCCCAATCTGTCCGCCACATCCTTTTCCATTACGATCGCACGGTTAAGATGCTCACAGCACTGTGCGGCTATTACCACTCCGTATTTATCAGCTACAGGTTTTATGCCTTTGTACAGAGCTCCTGCCACATCCATACTGGAGTGTGTCCCTACACGCTCACCCACAACCTCGCTGGAAGAACAGCCTATCACAACCACGCTGCCGGCCCCTATTCCGGACATCTCGCAAACCTGGTTCATTACCTCTGCAGCATCTTTTTCTATGGCCTCCAGGTCAACATTTTCATCATTTTCATATGTCATTGTTCCGCTCATTTTCAATAAAACCTCGTCTTCTGTATCTGTCCGACCAGCTCACGGTTACTGGTAGTCTTTGAGAACATATCGATCACCTTATCAACTATCTCGTCCGGATGTGATCCGTTAACAGCACGCCGTACGGTAGTGATAGCTGTCAGTTCCTCTTCGGTAAGGAGCAGATCCTCGCGTCTCGTGCTGGACTTCGGAATATCGATAGCAGGGAATATCCTTCTCTCGGAAAGCTTTCTGTTAAGGACAATTTCCATATTGCCGGTTCCCTTGAATTCCTCATAAACCACATCATCCATCTTGCTTCCGGTCTCCACCAATGCAGTTGCAAGTATAGTAAGGCTTCCGCCTTCACGCATATTTCTTGCCGCACCGAAGAAGCGCTTGGGAGGATGAAGAGCTGCGGGATCAAGACCGCCTGACAGGGTACGTCCGCTGGGCGGAACCACCTGGTTGTATGCTCTCGTAAGCCTGGTTATGGAATCCAGGAGAATGACAACATCCTTCTTATACTCTACAAGACGTCTTGCCCTCTCGATGACCATTTCGGCCACCCTTTTATGATGCTCGGCTGTCTCATCAAAAGTTGAATAGATAACCTCAACATCCGGTCCGCCTACGGTTTCCTTCATATCCGTAACTTCCTCAGGACGTTCATCTATGAGCAGGATTATCATATGTATCTCGGGATTATTTATCTTTATTGATTTTGCCACATCCTTAAGAAGTGTGGTTTTACCGGCTTTGGGCTGGGATACGATGAGACCTCTCTGGCCTTTTCCTATCGGGCTGATCAGATCCATTATCCTCATGGACACAGGTGCCCCCGGATATTCCAGCTTGATCTTTTCATTCGGGAATATAGGCGTCATGTTCTCGAAATTATAACGGGCAGCCGTTGTATCGGGCATAAGGTCATTTACACGGCTTACATAGAGAAGCGCCTGAAATTTCTCATTCTGTGTCTTTACTCTTGTATTACCGGATACGATATCACCGGTCTTCAGCGAGAAACGCCTGATCTGACTGGGAGCTACATAGATATCTGCATCACCCGGCAGGTAATTGTCACTTCTGATAAATCCGAATCCATCCGGCATAACCTCCAGAATACCACGTACCATTACTCCGCTGTCCAGCTCCTTAAGCGCCTCCTCGGATAGTTCTTCTTTTTCATTAACCTGACGGGGAATAGGCTTAGCCTCCGGCTTTCCGCCTTCATTTTTTGCCTTTGGTGAAGCATCCTGCTTGGCACTTTCAGCTCTTGCAGCTTTTGCCTCCTCGGCTTTTTCCCTCTCATCCTCACGATCCTTAATGAGCATTGCCTCCACAAGATCAGCTTTTTTCATGGAAGCAGCTCCCTTGATCTTACGGTTCTTTGCCATTTCCCGAAGATCGGTCAGTCCTATAGACTCATATCTTTCTCTCATATTTACCATGTTTTACCTCCGACATGATATTATCTTCCGCATCCTACGCCACGGTCACAGCAGCGTTCTCCGCAATTACATGTATATAAAGCTTGTCCGATTCTTAAATAATATCTCGATATATTTTTATGTATGCAAAAGTATTCTTTGGAAAAATAATGATATGCTTTTGAAACACCACAAATGTTTTACAAACTACACTCACTTAATTCAAAATGTATGATAACATTTTTTTTCTGATCATGCAAGGGAAAGGGAAATTGCGACAAGACATATGGCTAATATCCTGCAGATATGTTATAATCCCTTGTCGAGCGGAGCGGATGATCGCACGCAGATGCGTGAGGAAAGTCCGGGCTTCACAGGGCAGGATGCCGGATAACGTCCGGCGGAGGCGACTCCCGGGAAAGTGCAACAGAAAACAAACAGCCTTCCGGCATTGCCGGAGGGTAAAGGTGAAAAGGCAGTGTAAGAGACTACCGGTCTTGTGGTAACACAGGACGCATTGTAAACCCCATCCGAAGCAAGACCAAACAGGAGACCATGGACCTGCCCGGTCCGTCTCCAGGTAGGTCGCTTGAGCTGTATGGCAACATACAGTCGAGATAGATGATCATCCCGGCACTTAGGTGCTATGACAGAACCCGGCTTACAGCTCCACTCTTTTTTATTATCATATATTCATATCTGTGTTGTACGACGATATTTATATCATTCAACCGGTAATCCCATATTCGATATATCTCCCCTCATGACATTGCCGTCAGTAAATTTTTCCTGCCCCTGCATACCATATAAGAGCAGGCGGTCGCTGTACTGCCAGATCGTCCAATCCTGTGCCGGCGGAAGATATACATTTCTTATCCAGAGCGGATAGTCCTCATATCCGTTCTTCAGGTATGTGTTATAAAATGACTGCGTGGAATATATTATGGGCTTTCTGCCATAATAAGTTTCCAAATACTCCAGCATATCACTTAGTTCTTTATTAACAGTCTCTCTGTCAGGATTCCTCTGGCTGCCGTAAAACTCAACATCTACAGCCGGTATCAGTTTTCCATTAAGCTCCCCTACGGTTGCAATATAGTTCTCTGCCTGTGATATCCCGGAGCTTTCAAAACTGAAGAAATGATAAAATCCTATAGTCAATCCTTCCGCTGCAGCTTTATTACTGTTCAACTCATAGCATTCGTCTACGTACGAGCTGCCCTCGGTAGCTTTTATATAGACAAATTTAATCCCCTGCTTTTTTATGCTATCCCAGTCAATATCCCCCTGATAATGCGAGACATCTATTCCGCGGCACTCATAACACCGCGCAATCATCATATTGGGCAGCTGAAAGTAAAACAAGGCAGCACTAATACAAAGAAATATCAATAATACCAAAGCTGATGCAGCTATAGTCTTTTTATCTCTCATTCGCATTGATCCCGAAATATTCGCAGGCTGTCGTTCCTCTTTCCAAAAACTATAAGTGGAAAGTTTAACTTAAAACTTCCCACTAACTGAACTACTTAGAACGACACTCGCAATTGCGCCGAAACAATCACGATGCGTTGTTAGCCGAGGGGAAATCCAGTGCTTACAGCCCGTTGTTATCCGGTGCAGGGCTGCGAGACGGTATGCCCCTAGCCGGCTCGCATGTAACGGATAACTACGGGCTGTTAGCAA
>JAEEGL016364761.1_pt1 | contig 34725 bp, 33 predicted proteins | sample 9134231 | NCBI WGS metagenome assembly JAEEGL01 (sample SAMN16246548, study PRJNA631951) | gut metagenome | biome: gut microbiome; feature: rumen; material: fiber-attached | host: Bos | place: Iran: Karaj | collected 2018-10
CGCTCGTTTGTGCGTCATAAACAGGAGCTTTTGCCCCATATCTACCGATGGTTGTCGGACTCGCACGAATACACTATTCGGTTTGGTATAAAGATGCTTATGAGCCATTTCCTCGATGCCGATTTCAATCTCGAATATCTGTCGAAAGTGGCTGCCATAAATCGATCTGAATACTACATAATGATGATGCAAGCGTGGTATTTTGCCACCGCCCTCGCTAAGCAATATGAGGCTACATTGCCCGTTCTACAAGAGTTGCGGCTCTCCATTTGGGTTCATAATAAAACCATCCAGAAGGCCATCGAGAGCTATCGCATAACGCCAGAACAGAAAGAGTTTTTGCGCACCTTGCGACGTAAAGAATGATTAACCAAAATAATTACTATAATATGAAAAAAGTACTTTTTGCCTTCGTGGCATCTGCCTTTGTGTGCCTCAATGTAATGGCACAGAATACTGAGAATAAAGCGCCTGAGCTTGAGTATGTTATGGAACTGAAAGTGACCTGCGATGCTGCATTCTCGTGTGGTAATACTTCGCGCGGTGAACGTGTGGTTATACCCATCACTGGCGGCACATTCGAAGGTCCGCAAATAAAAGGTGTGGTGCTTAGTGGTGGCGCCGATTATCAATATGTTGATGCTGCGCATGGGCGCAACGAGGTTGAGGCTATCTACTGCATCCGCACCGACGATGGCGTGAACATTCATATTCGCAACTGCGGTCTAATTGTTACGGGTAAAGATGCCGATGGCAATCCGCAGTTCTACTTTCGCACTGCACCCAAATTCGAAGCTCCAAACGACAGTAAATACAACTTCCTCAATAACGCCATCTTCGTTTGTACTCCTGGCTTCGGGCAAGGATATATCTCGCTAAAGATTTGGAAAGTGAATTAGCAGAGGTTCAAATTTGAAAAGAAATAGCTTTCGCAATCATCGACAACGGCGTAGTTTGCTGGGCTACGTCGTATGTCGGGCGAAACTTGTAAGCCTATCTGTAATTATAATGTGGTAGTTTTTCCGTCTATATATATTCAAACCATAAGTTGCTTTTGTTGTCTTCATATTCTGCCATAATTAGGTATAGAATGTGAGCTCTTTATCCTGAATGCTGCATTTGGAATAACGACATGCCAATAGTTTATCAGCAGTAGACTACATGGCACTTTTGCGCCCGCAAATTGAAACGATTGTCAGACTATTTTGAATATATAAAATGGAAAAGTACAGATTGCTTTTTATTGCGGTGGCATGCATATTACCACTCGTTTTAGCCTTTGGTTTGGGATTTATCAATAAAGCTATTCGCTTCAACAAGCGACATCGCATCGTAACTATTGACCATATCGTTTTCCCTGACGAGACTGGCTTAGAGCACGATGAGGAAGAAGAGAGTGAAATGCAAGAAGAGTTTGAACAACAGTTGAATTTATCGTTTGTAGAAAGTGTATACCAAAAATACTGCTAAGTTTCTTTCGTGCTATGCCGCGTACATACTTGCAGCAGGTAGCTCTTCTGCAAGATGCGAAAGAACTGTTTATAGAATGGCTAAAGCATTTGGCGTGCAGGTAGAAATGACAATTCTTCCACGCAGTGTGATGATGACCGTGTGGGATAGCTCCCACGAAAAATCGATGGCAATGAATGAGAAATTGCCAACTACGCCGCTCAATTTTCATCTAATATCGCTTTTCAGCCAGCTTTCGTGGAAGGTGCGCGATATGCATATTAGTGTCGATGAGGCGCAAGTCGAACTGGAAAACATTCTCTCGCAACCGCGCTTGAATGCCTCTTTGGTAACTCTGCTTACTGGCTTGGGTAATGCTTCGTTCTGTCGTCTGTTTGGCGGCGATTGGGTGGCTATGTTTCTGGTTTTTTTGGCCACAATTAATGGTTTTGCTCTAAAGAATATCCTTCATCAACGTTGGTCGTGGGATATTCGTTTGGCTACACTTGTTGCTGCTTGCACCTCTTCGGTAATTGCTTCGGCTGCATTTGTGTTCGGCGTGACCGATACGCCCGACATTGCTCTGGGCACAAGCGTACTCTATCTCATACCTGGCATACCATACATCAATTCGGTCAGTGACCTTATAAGCGGCCATTTTTTGTGTAGTCTTAGCCGTTTCATACATGCTTGCATTTTGACGGCTTGCCTTGGCATCGGTCTCGCTTTGGGCATACTTATAATGAATATTCAATACTTCTAACAGTTTGTAATAGAGTGTAATACTTATGTTCTTAGATATATTAAGTGATGGCCTCTTTGCGGCTGTTGCAGCCATAGGCTTCGGTTCGATAAGTAATGTGCCGATGAGCGCGTTCAAAGGATGTGCGCTTTTAGCAGCGTTGGGACATGCCACCCGATATGCGTTGATGCATGTTGCTCAGTGGAATATTATGCCTGCTGCCTTTGTTGCTGCTGTTGCCATTGGTTTGCTTGCTCCTAAGGCCAGCAGATATTGGAATACGCCTGTTGAGGCTCTTGCTTTTCCTGCTTTGTTGCCTATGATTCCTGGTATGTATGCATATCGTGCCGTTGAGGGCTTGTTGCTCTGCTTGACAAGCAAAACAGAACCCGATTTCAACCATGCTTTCTATCTTTTGAACAACAATGGTATGATTTGCGTAATTATAGTTATGTTAATGGTTATTGGTGTGACCATACCTATTCAAGTAGCGCATAGAAAGGTTAATGGTTGATAATCATTGCATATTGTAAACAAATGGATACGAGACAATTATATGTTTTTTTGAAGGCTGCCGAAACTCTGAATTTTGCCGAAGCTGCACGTCAGTTGTATATGACTCAAAGCACTTTTACGCAGCATGTCAAGCAGTTGGAAGACGAACTTGGCGTTGTGCTTTTCGACCGCAATAGTCACAATGTAAATCTTACCGAGTCGGGTGAGCACCTTGTTACGCTCGCCCGAAAAGCGGTGACCAATGTCGAAGAGTGCATTGCCGAAATGAAAGATCTCTCCAAAATGAAGACTGGCATTTTGCATATTGGCGTGACGCACTCTTTTTCGCTTATGACTACAAGAGTGATTACCGAATTTTGCCGACTCTACCCAGGCATAAATATCAATCTTACATATAGGCGTATGGAGGAGTTGCTTGCTATGCTTCAGCGCCACGATTTAGATTGCGTCTTGTCCTACATGCCTCTAAAAAAGCCTCGACAGATTGAGTCGGAAGTGTTGTTCAACGACCGCCTCGGTGTGGTGATGCGCCGGGATAATTCGTTGTCGCATAACAAAATACTCACTCTCGAGCAGATAAAGAATTATAGTTTTGTGCTCCCTGCCAAAGGCCTTCAAGCTCGCAATGTGCTCGATTGCATTCTCTCTTCGAAAGATGTAAATCTGAACACGCGCATCGAGATGAATATCGCCACTCCTATTCTGCGCTTGGTGCGCGACAGCAAGATGCTATCTATTCTCTCTTGCACCTCTGTTTGTACGTTCCCCGAACTATGTGTGGTTCCGCTTGCCGAGGAAAACAGCGAAATGATTGGCTGTTTTCACACTCTAAAGGGTGCCTACCGCAAGCAATCGCTTCAAGAATTGCTACGTCTGCTCAAAGAGTATATCGCACTTCATAAAATTGATTTGTAGTAAAAAATATCAGTTCATGCAAAAAAGAATAGAGGCTTGTATCCCAATAATATGCATAAAGTGTTGATTCGTATTCCGAAAAATGCATACTCGTGTGGTCACAAAATATGTCTATTAACGCCCAAGAGGTAGAAATCAAATGAAAATGGTTGTAACGTTACAACCATTTGGGGCAAATTTTACTTCGATAAGCTGTAAATAAGAATGTCATATAAGTTCACCCCTTTTATTGCGTATCTTTCAGTATAAAACCATTCATAAGTAGTACACGCTGAGATGCCACATTGGGGTGAAAAACATTTCCGCAATTCTACTTTCATACTTATAAACCTAAGCCATCAAACGCCTTTACCCATCTCGAACGCCTCTTGAAGTTTGGCGTTACCTTCTATCTCGCGTGCTTCGTTCACACCACCACAGAAGAGCGTTCCTGCCAAACGACTCTTGGGGTAGCAGTCAATCCAACCTGTCAGCCCCATCTCGGCGCGTTTGGGTGTCTCTGCCTCGTCCTCGGCAGCCGTGGTGAGCATATATACATCGCGGAATTTGTAGTCGAGCGAGTACATAGCGTTCATGCGGTCGATGAGCGTTTTCATCTGTCCACTCATTTCATAATAATAGATAGGCGTTGCCCACACCACTACATCGGCTGCCAATACCTTAGCCATAATATCGTTAACGTCGTCATTGATAATGCATTTGCCCAATTTAGCGCAGCCGAAGCAGCCTTTGCAAAACTGAATCTCCTTGCCTATAAGGGAAATCTTCTCCACATCGTTGCCGGCGCTCTTGGCACCTTCGGCAAACTTGTCGGCGAGCATGTCGCTATTCGAACCACAGCGAAGACTCGTCGAAAGAACTATTACACGTTTCATATTCTGTATGTTATTAATTCGCTATGCAAGCTAAGAAATTTTACGCAGTATATGGTCTAACTCTATAGTTTGTATGATTTCTGAACGCACAATTCAAGATTCCCCAAAAAATCAGCGGAAGGCTTCTGTCGAAAGTCTCCCGCTGTTTTGATTATGTACGTATGTAAGATTATTCGAATTGTTTTCCGCTGTTCCACGCGTGTCCAACGCTGTCGCCTACAACGTGATAGGTATGTACCGATGAATTGTAGATTATCGGACGCAACTTCATGATGTCCACTTTGCCGTCGGTGAGGATGCTCTCGTCGGCACTCCAGTTTACAACTTCGCCCACTACGCGTGCGCCGCCGTTTTCGTTATCTTCCAACTCCACTACGCGACATTCGAGGGTGAGCTTGTACTGCTCGATAATCGGTGCATCAACATTTGGACTTGGCTTGGCGGTGAAACCTACGCGGCTGACTTTGTCGGGCACTTTATTGCCGCTCACAATGCCGAAATAATCGCTCTGCGCAACGTCGTCGGCAGTAGCAAAACTAATGGTGAAAGCTTTTTTCAGACGTAGATTGTCGGTGGTTTTATGAGCCGACAGTTCGAATGTGATTTTATTGTTGTCGCACTGTCCGCCCCATGCTGCCATCATCACGTCGGGAGTCTGGTTGGCATCGTAGGTCGCAATCATTATGCATGGCAGCGGAGTAATTACAGGGTGCTGACCGCCGAAATTCTTGCGTCCAGCCACTTCTTGAGGTTTTTCGTTAGTATTCATTGTTGTATTATTTTGATTATTGTTCGTCGTGCAAGCGGCAAAGCATAGCGCCGCAACTGCACAAAACATTGTTATTCTTTTCATTGGTCGATGATTTATAGACTTGCTAAAAGTATCTCTTTGATGTCCTTCTCTGTGAGTGGAGCGTAGGCATGGTCGAGCCCTTCGTTTACGGCTATGTGGTGCGCCATTTCGTCGATGCGGCTATCGTCGATGCCCACTTCGCGAAGGTGCATAGGTATGCCTATACTTTCGAAGAATGCGTATGTGGCGTCGATGGCTTTTTCGGCAATCTCTTGCTTAGGTAGCGATGCGTCGATGCCAAACACGTTGATGCCATATTTCACAAAGCGGTCGATGGTCTTCTCGTTCAAGATGTGGCGCATCCAACGTGGCGTAATTATTGCCAAACCTTCGCCGTGGGTGATGTCGTAGTAGGCGCTAAGGGCGTGTTCGATGCCGTGGCATGGCCAACCCGACTGACTGTTGCCGAGGGCGAGAATTCCGTTGCAACCGTATGTACAAGCAAGCATCATCTCGGCACGCGCGGTGTAGTCTTCGGGATTTTCGAGACACTTTCGCCCGTTGACCATCAAGCTACGCAGCATCGACTCGCAGAATCCATCGTTCAGAAGCGTGCTGTCGGCCACAAAGTATTGTTCCATAGTATGATTCATAGCATCGGCGATGCCTGCAGCCGTTTGTTTCTTCGACACGGTGAAGGTGTATTCAGGGTCGAGGAACGAGGTGTGCGGAAAGAGGTGCGCATCCAAATAGCCTATTTTGTCGTTGGTCTCGGTGCGCGATATTACGCCGCCACAGTCGTATTCGCTACCCGTAGCTGCCAATGTGATAATATCAACTATTGGTAGTGCGGCTTGCGCTTTCACCTTGTACGAAATCAAATCCCAAGGGTCGCCATCGTAGCAAGCACCAGCAGCAATAGCCTTAGAACAGTCGAGGACGCTTCCGCCGCCAACCGACAGAATTACGTCGATGTTGTTCTCTTTGCACAATCTCACGCCGTCCAAAACGCTCGGATTGTACTTAGGATTGGGCTGAATGCCAGAGAGCTCTACTATCTCGTAGCCCTTCAGTAGCTCTTTCACTTTCTGATAAAGACCTAATTTCTTGATGCTACCTCCGCCGTAGGTGAGGAGGATTTTCTTGCCAAACTGAGCCATCACCGATGGCAGTTTCTCAACAGCGCCTTTGCCGAAGATGAGGCGGGTTGGGGTATGATAATCGAAATTTTGCATATGTGTAAATATATGACTGTTAGTATTATATGCGTTATTTTACGAATGCAATGATATTTGTAAATATGTATATGGCATTTACCACAATTGCGGTTGTTCTGCACAATTTTGCCGATGTTGCTACAGTTTCACCACTTCGCCAATTTTGCACGTAAGTAGCTCTAAGTCGAACTCTTCTGCAGCCTTTTGTTCGTTGCGTCGAGGTTCGTCCCATGCGTGGCGCGCAAGACAAAATTTGGAGTGATGCACCGTAACGAAACGCTTAGCTTTTAGCTCTTTCACTTCGCGTCCGAGCTGATATGGCATAGTATGTATCTGATTCCAATCTTCGTTATACTGCCCATTCTCCATTATGGCAAGGTCGATGCCTGGAAACTGTTCGCCGAAGCGTGCAAAACGGTCGCTGTAGCCGCCATCGCCAGTGTAGAACACCTTGCGCACGGGCGTTTCGATGAGATACGAGGCGGGCATCGTCTTCGGATTGCTAAGTCCACGGCCCGTGAAATGGCGCGTTGGCAAGCAATGTATATGTATGTTGCTGGTGGTGTCGCTTTCGTTCCAATCGAGTTCAATAATCTTGTCGACACTGATGCCCCAATGCTCCAAGTCGGCACCTACGCCAAGCGGACAAACAAAGTGCTGAACCTTCTCTTTTAGCTCTTTTACCGTTTTATAATCAAGATGATCCCAATGGTCGTGCGAGATAATTAGGTAATCGATAACATCGGGCATATCGCCGGGTTTATAAATATCGGTACCGGGAAAAGGCTTGTTGACAAACTTAACTGGCGAACCTTTGTAGAATACTGGGTCGACCAAGAATGTTTTGCCGCTGAGCCTTAGCAGAAACGAGCTGTGGCCGAACCATACGTATAGGTCGCCCGAATCGGGAAGTTGGCGCAAGTCGGTCTTTATCACCTCTATTTCGCCATCTTTGGGCACAAGGTTGTCGGGCTTCTTGCCAAACACGAATTTTGCCATGTTCGACAGCATGCCACTTTCGCCAGTCATCACCGTAGTCTCTTCCTGATTTTGAAAATGTTCGTCTTTGAAATTTGGCGATTTACGTATGCGCTCCAAACGTTCGCCTCGTGCCGTCTTACCAAATTGCGGATGCGCCAAAAACGCCGTCCCCGACAATGCCAACACTGCCACTGCGCTTATTGTTATAACTATTCCACTCATTTTCATTTATATATGTATGTACTTAGTTACGATACTCGCTTGGCGTCATACCAACCTCTTTCTTGAATAAACGAGTGAAATGTTGTGGATATTGAAATCCGAGCTTGTATGCCACTTGGTTGAGCGAAAGCTCAGGGTTCATTATGTATTGCTTCGACAGGTCGATGATTTTGTTTTGTATGTATCGCTGAGCAGTGTGACCAGTCTCCTTTTTCACGAGGTCGCCAAAATATCCAGCCGAGAGGTTAGCCTTATCGGCAAAATAAGCCACCGATGGCAATCCGTTTCGCTCAGCCTCGCCACTGCGGAAATACTCAGCCAAATTGTGCTCGAAGTCGCCAAGAATATCGCTATTTACCTTGTGACGCGTGATGAACTGGCGATCGTAGTAGCGCATGCAGTAGTCGAGCAGCATACCTATGGCATCGGTGATGAGCTGTTGCGAGTGCTTATCCACAGGGTGGTGCAGTTCCTCGTCGATGCTGTCCATCAGGTCACTCACTATGCGTTGCTCGCGCTCCGAGAGGTGCAGTGCCTCGCGCTGGTCGTAGTCGAAAAAGGTGTAGTCGTGTATGCGTTTGCCCAGTGGTGTGCCGTAGATGAGGTCGGGGTGAAACAGCAAACCGCGAGCAGAAGGTATCGGTCGACTCTCGTCCCACTCCACTTCAACCACTTGCCCGGGTTTGAAACTCACCACCGTACCCGCCTGATAGTCGTATTTCTCGCGTCCGTAGCGGATGGAGCAACCTTCGCCCTGTTTCAGGAATAGTGTATATATACCATAGCTGATACGCATATGGTTGAATTCCGACGTTGGCGCAGTAGACTTAGCTACCGACACAAGCGGGTGCAACGTCTCTATTCCATACACCTTATTGTATGCATCAATAGAATCGAGTTGGATGATTTGTTTGTCGAGCATAATAGTTATGTGTTGATTCACAGTGCAAACTAACATAATTTGTGTTGCCTACCAACTATCTATATTATGGAAACAATTACCAAAATTGCGGCACGGAGGTTTAGAAATTGAAAATTGAGAATTGAAAATTGAAAATTGAAAATCTGTTTCGCAAGTTGCGCAAGTCCCATGCAGACGTGGAAATGGATTTTGTGTAGTTGGACACAGATTGCACAGTTATTCTTGAAGAAGGTATAATTTATATTTTCTTGTTTTTTAGGATGATTTTTTCCCTCATCAATAATATCACTAAAAACTCGTTACTATTTTGTTCTTTACAACCAAATCCTTTGCATTTCCAATGCATCTTTTATGGCGTCTAAAAGGCGTTGAAAGTCAAAATACCTAGGCAGACCTATGTTGCAAAACGAACTTTGTCTCATAAAGAACTCACAAGCATTTTCGCTGTCTTGTTCAATTATTGTTTTTGAGGTTATCATAGTTTGTAGATTTATTTCATAAGTAATTATTATTCTAAATAACTCACCTTTCTTTTATATCACCCCTCTGTCGTTTTCCCATTTGCATCGAGAATATTAGGCAATAGCCATAATTCGTAGAGTGGAACGTTTAGTAAAGATGCGTCTTTATGATAGTTCTTGAGTGATGTGCGCAATGCTATTTGTGGTGCGTATTTATTCATAAATACCTTCAAACTTTGTGCACGAACGTTCAGGCCTGCCTTGGCTTCGCATGGTATAACGAGGTCATTATATGAAAATATGAAGTCGACTTCGGAAGTGGCACCTTCCGACCAATAATATAGGCTCTTTATTATGTCCAAGCATTGTAGTTCTTGCAATACAAATTGCTCGGTAAGGCTTCCTTTGTATTCAGAAAATATGCGGTTTTCGCCCAATATTACAGAAGGTGGAATTTCGCACATGCATCGGAAGAGCCCAATGTCGAGATGATATATTTTGAACGACTTCAAATCTTCGTACGCTTTCAGCGGTAAACGTGCACCCGAAACCAATCCCACGCGACGAATCAGTCCGCTGTCGCGAAGCCAAAGTAATGCGTTTTCGTATTCGCGTGCTCGAGCCCCTTCGCGAACTACGCCGTACACAAATTTCTTGTTTTCTTTGGCTAACTGGCTTGGTATGGAATCCCAAACGTGATGTAGCTTAGGTACTATGCTTTTAGGTGCGTGTTTAGAAAAATCGTTTTGGTATGCTTGCAGAATATCCTCTTGTATCTTGCTTACACGATTATAATCGCGCTTTTTTACCCACTCATCAACGGCCTTAGGCATTCCGCCTACGATGAAATATATTTTCAGACAATCGACCATCCGTTCAATCATCGTTTGAGGTAAGCCTTTGTCGTAATATTTATTTACATATTCAAGAGTTTGCTCTTCGCCAATAGCCAACAAAAATTCGCGAAAAGATAGTGGCTGCAGCGTCATGAAATCGACTTTACCTACTGGGAACGAAGTGCCTTCGTGTAGCGCCACTCCCAATAGCGAACCTGCACAGCAAATGGCATATTCTGGTGCCTCTTCAGCAAAATATTTTAGCGATGTGAGTGCTCGTGGTATTTGCTGTACTTCATCGAAAATTATAAGTGTGTGTTGCTTCTGTATTTTATGTCCAGAATAGGCACCTAAATAGTCGATAATGCGCTCAATGTCGATCGTGCCTTCAAATAAATCGGTCAATTCGCCCGGTTGCTCAAAGTTTACATAGCAGACGTTGTCGAAATATTTTTGACCAAATTCTTTCAAAAGCCACGTTTTACCAACTTGTCTCGCTCCTAACAGAATCAAAGGTTGCCTATTAGGATTGTTTTTCCATTGGTTAAGACGTTCTATATTAGCTCTGTACATATCTAACTTTCACATTTTTCTAGTCGCAAATATAGAAAATAATCACATTTTCATAACCGTCAAATATTGAAATAGTCACATTTTCCTAACCGTCAGACGTTGGGATAATCACATTTTTCTAACCGTAAAATGGATAATTACGTAGTGGTTCTTCATTGCGCATAGGAGAACACGAGTAGTTACTCAGTTCTGAATTGTCAATTCTCCACTTTCAATTTTCTTCCTTCTGTATGAGCGTCCATGCCGTCGATGTACATGCATACGGCTTCGGCATAGCCAGCGGTCATTGCACCGGCGTTGGTTACGTAGCATTGGTAGCTGAAGCGGTGTGTGCCGCGTGGAAGGTGCTCAACGAAGAAGTCGACTGAGGCATCGCGAGGCGAGAAGTAGTGCGGCACAAGTCCATCGGTGCGGCGAACAATCCACCACCAACCGCGATATTGGCTCGTCTGGTCGATGGGTTCGAAGGCGGCTGGGCGGTAGTCGCTAATGCGCACAAAGTCCATATCCTCGGCAGTAGTTATGGTGAGCGTAATGGTCACCTTGTCGCCCACTTTGTTGCCTCCATCAATGGTGCGCACGAGGCTTATGTCGGCTGAGTTGTTGGCTGGCATCTGGTCTGTAGCTAGTAGGGCAGTGCGCTGCCAGTTGCCCCATGAAACCAGTGGCGATGTGTGGTCTATCTTCACTTCGGCAGGACTTGGTGCGAGCGTCAGTTCGGTAGTCACGTTGTAGCTATCGTTGGCAGTGCTTACGATGTCGGTGTGGCGGTTGTCGGTGCTTTGGGTAAGCATGGCAAGCACGGCGCGCGATGTGGCTTGTGTGTCGTGCCAATGCGTGGTGCGTTTCTCGCGCAGCAGCCAGTTTATTATGCGAGGCTGGTCGGCATTGTTTGGCGTGAGCTCGTTCATAGCCATAATGAGCATAGAATGCACAAGCGTGGTATTGCAGTACCATGCGCGACCGTTGAGGCTTATGTGAGCCGTGTATTCATCGGGGCGGACGAGGTTTTCGCATACCGATTGCAGCAAGCGTTGTGCCTCTTTGGTGCGTCCAATGCGGTTGTAGATGATAGCCGCCATCAGTTTCGACGATGGTTCGCGCATCTTCGACGCTACGGGTATGGCATCGATGGCACGTTTGAGCTGTGCGTTGGCGGTGTTGATGCCCTTGAGGCAGCTGAGTGTATAGAGACGATGAAGCATCAGTGCATCGGCCACGGGGGCTTTCACCTTGTCGCGCTCCCAACGCTCTACCTCTTCTGTTATCTGTCTCTCTATGTATGCTTGACCTTTCTGGCACATCTCGCTCACGTCGCTACTATTTACCATGCCATAGCGCAAGAGCATTCCGAGTGTAGAAAGTATGTGGCGCGTGATGTATTCCGAGCCGTCCATGCCGCTGAACCACGGGAATGAGCCATCGGAGAGTTGCATCTTTTGTAATTTGCGTAGGGCAGAGTTGTAGGTCTTGCGCGAATTGTTGTCGCTGAGCATACGTACGACATCGCGGTCGTGCTGCTTCTGGAATGTGTTGAAACGCACCCATGGCGAGTTTTTCTCCATATTATGCTCGGTAAGTATGCTCGAGTTGATGTTTTTGCGGAGCGAATCGACCCACATCTGCACATCGGTGCGTTTCATAAGCATCATAGCTATGGCCGACGACTCCACTTGGCCCAGATATGTGTCCGACGATGGCCATGCGCAATCGTGAAGGTGGGGTAGTGCACGTAGTACCTCGGTCCATGCGTTGCAAGTGTAGCTAAACGAACTTGCGAGTTCACCATCGTTGCTGCTGAACGGATTGTGCAAGGTGTGTTTACCATTCTTTAGCAATATGAACGACTGACTCTCGGTAATCTCTTTGTAACGCGAACGCACAGGCAAAGAGTGACGTTCTCCATCGGAAAATTTGCCATTTGAAGCCGACATAGCTATGCGTAGCGAGTCAGCGCCATCGGGCACAACCATGGTGAAGCGGAACGTATGTTGCTGCGCCGTTGTGGCAGAAGTCTGTTTTTGCGTTTGGTCGTTCACTTGCAATGTAGCTATGATGTTGCTGCACGCGCTGTCGCAAGTGGCTGTCATACTTATGCTTATGGTATCGCCTTCACACACAGTGCGTGGCAACCAAGCTTTTACGGTAAGCGGCTTGCTCACCACGAGCGTCTTGCTGAGGTAGCCGCTATTCATCTGTTTGTCGTGGGCAATGGCTTGCAAGCGATAAGTGGTTATGTTATCGGGTAGCGTGAACGAGAATGTTGCGTTACCCTCGCTATTGGTTCGCAGATGAGGATAGAAGAAAACAGTTTCGCGGAAGTCGGTGCGGAAATTTTCCTCAAAGTCTAATGGCGAAGGAAGCATCGGTGCGTATACTTCTTCTTGACGATTTACTGGTATCATCTCTTCTTCTACTGCAACCATCTCTACTTCTGCGTGCTTGCTGTCCATGACTTCGCAATCCATAGTTTCGCTATCTTCTATCACACCCAATGACATTACTTTGTTCAAGCCTTTACGAACTCCAAAACGTCTTGTCCTACCATATCCAACGACGTATATAGGCTCAAAACTCGGAATTCTTATAGTAAACAACGAGCGTACGTCGTGAAAATTGTAATAGAAATAATCCTTTCCAGAACGGAAATCAGGAAAGTAAATAGTTTCTTCAGATGTATGTAACATAGTACGTAACTGATTTCTATAAAAAGCTACGTTCCATTTGTTGCTTTCAAGGCGGTCGAGGCGTTTGTCGTACATCGAGACGCAAATTTCGGATTGTCGTGCCGCATCGTTTATATTGAATGTTACGGTTTGTTGGCTTTGCGGGGCGGCTTTGTCGCGCCACGATTCTATGCTTAGATTAATTCTATCGTCGGCATTCAAATCTTTATCGATACTTATTTTTTTGTCGTAGTCGCAGCCTTTTTGAACCAAAATAGCCGAAATGTTCACCTGCGTGTAGTTCTGTTTCTCATTCGGAATAGCAATAGTTTGCCCAACTATATTGCCCGTACATTTTACGTATCTACGGTCGACAATCTTCCCTGCATATTCGGTAACAATAAATATGTTGGCATCTTTCAGTCGGGAACCAACCTGTATTTCAACCTTGCCACCGGGCTTGAACTTCTTACTGATATTTTTCAGAAATAGGACGTCGTAGCATTGTCCATTGCCACGCATGAGTTTGTGCACAAAGACATTTCCAACCTTCTTGCCCGACGGACTACCAGCCTCGAGTTTTAGCCTATAGATGCCAGCTGCCCATTTTTTTGTAGGTATGTTGATATTGTATGCGCTGTCTACGTGCACCGTTTCGCATTGTATGGTTTCTACCACTTCCAGTGAATCGTTCAATTGGCGTATATCATAGGTTGGCGTGCCTATTATTGTATCTGCCTTGAAAAACCTACTTGGCAAATAATCATATTTATATCGACAACGTTCGATGGTGTAGGTCGCTTGAGTCGCGTATGCCATATCGTTGGTATTTAGCGACACAATTTGCAATTGCAATGAATCTCCGTCACCGTGGAATGTGCCAGTAATAGTAGCATTAGAACCAACATCGGTGATGTTTATATAGCTACTTGCTTCGGTAGTTTCGCCAGCGAGGTCGGTCATCTTTGCGCTAATTTCATAAACGTGGTATGCTTCTTTCTTCGACGTAGCAAATGAGTAGGCGAATCGTCCTTCGTTGTCGGTAAATACTTTGGCAGAGTCGTTTATAATTATTTGAGCACCAGCGATAGGCTTGTTGTCTGCCGACATAGCTTTACCGCGTGTAGTTACGGTGTCACCCGATACGTATGCCTCGCGAATTGGGTCAAAAATGATTTTGTTGCCGCTGAGTTTATACTCCTCGATATGTACCGATAGATATGCATCTTCGCTATTCTTATCTAAATGCACGTGAATGCTTGCTCTGCCGAGGTCAATATCTTCGGGAATTTTGAATTCGCCGCTTGCTGTGCCAAACTCGTTGGTTGTTAGCTTCTCGTCGTAGATTTTTGTTCCGTTGTGAGTAGTTATGGTGATGGTTGGGCGAACAGATTTGGCATTTATCCACATCTTTTCGCTATTGGCAGAATAGACCCACACCTTGTATTTCAACGTCTGTCCGGGGCGATAAATTTTGCGGTCGGTTACGCACTGAATGCGCGTAGAAGTGTGGTCTTTTGTATTTGAGGTATAGCTCCAAACTCCTACTACAGCTTTGTCGTTACCGTTGACAATGGATATTCGCCTACTTCCTTTATTTATGATGGCTGATAATCCGTATTCATCAACTTGTTTTCCATCTACTTTGGCGCCTATGAGAGGTTCTCCATTTGCAGCATTTCTAATTAATAATCTGGCGCCTTCGTTTGTAGTTATAGTTACTGCAGAAATATCGGAAACTTGGAAATCTGCATACTTTTCCAAAGAGTCTGATTTTACTGCTATTATATATTTCCCTGTTGGCAGAGGAGAGAGCTCTGCATACGTATTTTGTTGTTCGATACGTCCAATAACTTGTGGAATTTTTATGTTGCGTGTAGTAACAATCTCAGCTTTCTTAGCATCGAAATTCCTTGCCTCACCCTCCAATTTATACGTAACTATATCAACATCGCTAACGTTACGACTATAAATAGAAATAGGAATATTCTGCGATGGGGATATTTGTTTGTAGTGTACTTCTACCCCTATATCTTTTTTGTTTATGTCTCTAAGATATTCGCTGACTAATTTCTTAATCTTTTTATTGGCTTTCAAATCATTATTTATGGTGCTAAACACGTTCATTGCGCTATCGGCGTATGCATCGGAGATAGCCATGTTTTTGGCGGTATTAGTAGCTATCTTCAAGTAGTTAAAACCCATAACGAGTTTCGCAACATTGCGTGTCTCGTCCGAAAAGGCCAATTTGTTTATGCGCGCAACTGATTCATTTAGCGTGGTTTCGGGAAACTCGTCTATGTTTATCACTTCATACAGAATCTTACTTGTAGCAGTTCCATTGTCGCGCCACTTGAGCATTTCATCGTCGAAATTGTTTATGAATGGAATACTGCTGTGGATAGCAAGCATCATGTAATCGTACACGCTCATTGGAATGATCAATTCCGCAGAATCGGCTACTTCGTACGCGCTCAATTTGTTTAGCGCTTCGTATCGACTATTAAGGTATTCCCAAAACCCTTTTTCTCCCTCAAAAACGGCAGTGTTAACCTTCCTCAGCATCAGCATCTCGGTGAGAGGTGTTTCGGCGTCGGTCATCTCCTTGTCGATAGCCTTGAGCATATTTTCGGCCGTCTCTATGCGGTTGGCGTTGAGCGACAGCTGCTTATCAATGAGGCTGAGGAGTAGCTTGTTGTCGTGAGCGGCCTTAGCGCGTCGCTTCGCCTCGGTAAAATATGGGTCGGCACTCTGTGGCAGGTCATGCTTTATGCACGAGTCGATAGCCGCTGCCAACTGCGTGTCGGTCAGAGTCTTAATAGTATTGTCAGTATGAATCTTTATGGCAAATGTCACGGTAGCAAGTAGCGCCACCAAAGCAAGGTAGATAAGACGTCTCATTATTGATTATTTGTTTATGTAAATATGCAACTTTCGTTTTACTTTCGCGCTACAGATTATTTTCTAACTAATAAACGATGAAAAAATTTATTATCTCAATGCTACTGCTCGTTGCAGCAGGTAGTTTTGCATCGCTCTATGCTCAGCAGAAAGGCGACAAGTTTGTAGGCACAATGCTTGGTTTTGGCATTCAGAAGAGTTCCGTTAAGTATGAAAACAACGGCGGTAGCGAAAAGTATGAAAACGACCCTATTGTTACCCTCAACCTCGAACCTGGTTTCCACTATTTCATCGCCGACAAATTTCGCCTTGGTTTGCAAATGAGCCTTACTCGTATGAGCCAGAAAAACGATGAAGAGGGCGAAACAGTCAAATCAAGCGAAGGTGTTTTTGCTGTTGGTCCTGTAGCGTCGTACTATGTACAGATGGCCGATAAATTCTATTTCTCGCCAGAACTTGGCTTCTACTTCGCTCATTCTAAGAGCAAACAAGAAGTTGGCAACCAGAGCCAAGAGCAGAAAGCGAATGGTTTCTTGCTGAATCTTGTGCCTGTGAAATTCGAGTTCCGTCCGACGGATCGTATTGGCATTGCTGCAAGTTTGTTCAATGTTGGTATTACCCACTTGAAATTCAAAGATACGGGCGATGTGGATGTCTCTTCGAATGCGTTGTCGTTGAACCTTGGCATCAATCCAACTGTAGGCATACATATCTACCTATAAATAAAGATTTTATAGGCAAAAAAATAGAAGTGGGCTGTGTTACAGCTCACTTTTTTTTCGTTCTATGGCTTTGCTAAAATCGAGGCTCGAGCCTTGTATATGATTTTATGCTCCCCGTCATTTTCTCGCCAACGTTTTTATCACGTTGTCGATGTTTGGGTGGAGAAATTCGAAGCCCATATCTGTCAAGCGTTGCGGACTGACCTTGCAGTTTTGTTCGAAGAGCTCCGTAGCGCGTCCGGCGAGCGAACGTAGTAGCGCGTGCGGCATGGGTAATTGGAATCCGCGCTGATATTTCTTTATCGAGTCGACGAGTTCGCGCATCGAGCACATTTCGGGAATACTTATGTTGAAGATACCTTCGGCATTTTCGCTCTCTATGAGGAACAAAATGGCGCGTGCAGCATCGTCGATATGCACTATAGGTATGCACTGATAGCCATCGTCTATCACGCCAGCAAGGTGCAGTCGGCTCAATCGGCGCAAGATAGGGTAGACTCCGCCGCGGCGGCACATCACATAGCCACTTCGCAAAATGATGAGGCGCTTCTCTCTATACTGCTTCTTGAGTTTCATCATTTCAGCAGTCTCCATGCGTCCAACCTCCGACATAAATCCGTCGCCGTATGAAGTGGAAAAGTCGGTATGCACCTCATATTTATCGTAAATCATTGCGTTCGATAGCCCCATGAAAACTTTGGGGCGCTCTTCGCAGTAATTCAGTGCTTGCGAGAGGTTATGTATGGTGGTTATGCGGTCGGCATAAATATCGTACTGGTAGCGGCCTGTCCAGCGACTTTCGAATGGCACGCCTTGCAAGTTGCACAGCACGTCGCAGCCGTCGATATGTTTAGTGATGTCTGGAATTGGGCGTAGTAGCAGCGAACGCGAGAGCTCCACCACCTCATAGCCATTCTTCCTAAGAAGCGCTGTGAACACGTTGCCAAGTGGTGTTGTGGCTCCAGTTATTGCTACTTTTTTGCCTGCCATAATTATATCTTCTCTAAGTACTCGCCAAGTTCTATGGCGGAATTTATCATAGTGTATTGACCACCTTGAAACACGGTGATGTTGCCCGTCTCTTCGGATACTACAACTGCCACAGCATCAGTCTCTTCCGTTATGCCGAGAGCCGAGCGGTGGCGCAGTCCAAATTGCTTGGGAATATCCATATTGTGCGAAACCGGCAGGATGCAGCCAGCAGCCAAAATGTGGTTTTTGTCCACAATCATGGCGCCGTCGTGCAGCGGTGTGTTCTTGAAGAAGATGGTCTCTATCAGTTGTTGCGAGAAGGCAGCGTTAATCTCCTCGCCCGTAGATTTTATCTCGTTTAGCGTGGCATTGCGCGTAAATACTATCAGAGCTCCAGTGTGGGTTCGCGACATATTTTCGCATGCCTTGCTCACTGCGTTGACGTATAGTAATTGCTGAGGAGCTTCGCTTTCGTTCATCACTTTCGATAAGAAGTTGCGCCGCAAGAAGTCGTAGCGCGAACCGAGCATCACTAAAAATTGCCTTACTTCTTGTTGGAATATAATTATGAGCGCCAACAAACCTACGTTCATGAAACTGTCGAATATTACCGACAACATATTCATTTTCAGTTGTTTCACGATGAACCACGTAGCCATAAATGCAATAATGCTTATGATGATGTTCATCGCCACGGTGCCCTTCACGAGTTTGTAGACGGCATACATAATATATGCGCCTATAAGCACGTCAATTATGTCAACAATACGTATGTCAATTAGGTGAAACATACTTATTCAGCGAGTTGTTCAACAATTTTTACACATTCAACAGCCTCTTTCACGTCGTGCACGCGCAAAATGCTTGCGCCATTCATCAACGATATGGTATTGAGCACGCTTGTTCCGTTTAGCGATTCTTGCGGTGTAGTGCCCAATAGTTTGTATATCATCGATTTGCGCGAAATACCGACTAAAATTGGCATATCAAATATAGTTAGATTATTAAGGTTTTTTAGCAGAGTGTAGTTATGTTGTACTGTTTTCCCGAATCCGAAACCCGGGTCGATGATGATGTCGGCCACGCCGAGTCGGTGAAGTTCAAGCACTTTCTCGCTCAAGAATTTTATCACGTCGGTGGTAATATCATCATACGTAGGCGAATCTTGCATGTTTTTAGGTTTGCCCTGAATATGCATAAGTATGTATGGTACATGAAGTTGCGCTACAGTGGCAAACATGTTTTCGTCGAGTGTGCCAGCCGAGATGTCGTTTATAATACTTACTACGCCGCTCTCCACACATTGGCGAGCCACTTTTGCGCGAAACGTATCCACCGAAACGATAGTGCCAGCGTAGTGTTCGCTAAGAATTTGCAGTGCGGGCTCCAAACGACGCCACTCTTCGTCTACGCTCACATCGTCGGCACCGGGGCGTGTGGAGTATGCGCCAAGGTCGATGATGTCGGCGCCATCGGCGAGCATCTTATCTATGCGGCTACGTATGGCATCGCGGTTGTCGATGTATCGTCCGCCATCGAAAAACGAGTCGGGCGTGAGGTTCAAAATGCCCATCACTTGGGGCTTGTCGAAGGTGCGGAGTGTTCCGTTGAGGTTAAGTGTAAAGGGCTTCATTTTTGTGTTTATCTATATTTCGTTGTCTAATGTTGTATTATCTATGAATTATAACCACGGAAAACACTAAACGCACTTGAAAACGTCTGTGATTTCAATATTTATGAATACAGAGCGCACGAAAAAATTTTTTATGAATTCTGTGCTTTATGTGGTTAATTGCTAATTACAAATTCTTGAAAAACGTAAAATTCACTTTGCCGTAGCAGCGCGTTTGCGAGAAGTTCGGGTGGTTGTTGTATTTTCCTTCTCCCGAATGCTCTAGTATGAATAATCCATTATCGTTCAGTAGATTACGCTCGAAGATTATGTCGGGCAATGTTGCTACATCGAGGTCGAAAGGTGGGTCGGCAAAAATGAGGTCATATTTTGCTTCGGTTGTCTGCACAAAGCGGAAGGCATCGCCTTTTATCGAGCGCACTTGCTTGTCGATGCCAAACTCGCGTATGGTCTTGGCAATGAACTGCTGGTGCTTGAAATTTTTCTCTACACTCGTGATGTCGCGGCAGCCGCGCGAAGCAAATTCGTAGCTGATGCTGCCTGTGCCAGAAAAAATATCTAAGACCTTAATCTCTTCAAAATCAATGAAGTTAGCCAATACGTTGAAAAGGTTCTCTTTGGCGAAATCGGTCGTCGGGCGAGCCGAAAAATTTTCTGGCGGTGTAAATCGTCTACCGCGAAGGGCTCCACTTACTATACGCATAATGCCGTTTTTATAATGTTAGTGTATCTATGTTGCTCGTTTGGCATGATGAAGTCGTAGTCGAGCAGCTGCGGGAATGTAGCGAGCTCTACGTTGCGTCCGAAGCGTTTCAGTAGTCTTACGCGCTCGTCGTCGGCCTCTATGTCGCCGCTTATCTCCATAAAATAGCCCTCGGCGTTGAACTTTATCTGCTCCACGGCATTCATAGCCATATATACAAAGTCGTTAGTGTCGGTGCATTCAAACTCGTTGCAAAGTACCAATTGGTTTCCATCTACAGCCACAAGCGTTAGTCGTTTGTCGGCAATAGTTATACTTATGGTACCTCGGCGGTCGTCGCTAAGTCGCTTGGTTAGAAGCCATTCTGCAATGGGTGATGCAGCGTGATGAATCTCTACATTCTTATACTGCGAACGCAAGAAGTAGTACAAGAATCTCGAAACGGGGTAGAGTAGTTTAGCTCCTACCTCGTCGATGTTATCGGTGAGAATGACGTCTTCTTCGGTCGTGGGTATGCCCACAAAGTTGAGCATCTGCTGGTTGCGACTTTCGTCGTCGAGCATCTGCGGCATTATGGTGAATGGGCGACCTTCTATGCTGACTATTACGCGTTTATATTCCTTGTTGAGCAACTCGTCGCACATCATCAGTTGTTCCTGATGGGCGAAATGCTCATCGGGTTCGCTAAACGTGGTGCTGCATAGTGCTAATATGCTGTTTGTTACCGAATCGTACACCGAAAAAGAAAGTCCACCCGACCAAAGTCGAATGGACAAATTATACGATGTCGACAATTGCTCTTTGTAGTTAGAGCCAATTATCCGTATGTCAGACATAGAGAGTTTTGTTTTTTTATTCCCAGTTGCCCGCGTTGTTGTTTGCCTCTTCGATAGAACCAACTTTCAAACCAGGGTAGCGACCGAGTTTGTTAGCTTCGTCATCGAGGTTGATGCGCTCTTGGTTGTCAAGACCTTTGAGGTATACTTTGTTGGTTACGCGTGCCTCAAATACTGGTACTACAAGACCAGAACTTGTTGTGAGGGATGCTTTCTCCATCTCGAACTGTGCTTTGTCGGTGAAAGGAACGTAGCGAAGCGAATCTGGTGGAAGATTCTTGAAGAGTGAGTCTACAACCGAAACAACGATGGTATCGCGCTTGATGATGCCAAGTTTGAGTGCCTCTTTTTCAGTAACACCTGCTGCCAACATACTATCGGTAAGTGTACCTTCCATCTTCACGAGTTTGAAGTTCTCTGTCTTTACAAAGTTGATGAGAGTATCGAAACTGCCGGTGTATTCTTGGTGGTTAGCTTTGTATGCAACCTGTGCATCACGAATCAATTTCAATCTATCTACCACTGCAGTCTTGCGTTTGTCGAATTGCTCTTGAAAGCGAATTGGCTGCATAATACTCTCGTAAACGAAATAAATCAAACCTACAATAACGATGAGGAGAATGACTTGAAATACTTTTTTCATTATCTAATAGCTTTATAATTTTGCATTGATTAAGAATTAGCGCAAAAATATAAAAAAGAGTAAATCATTATCAGCATAGTCGATTTTTAGTTGACTTTTGTTGAACTCTGCATTTTCTTTGGTACATATTTATAACTGATGGCAACGAATGCAGTTAGTATAAATTCGTTCAATACAGTTGTTCGTAAATACGTGTCTTACAATGATAATTACCCAAAGTGAACTTGTCTCTCGCCTTGTTTCGCAGATGTCGGTTTCGCCTACGCGCAGCCAACAGGCAGCATTCGAGGCTATGGCTACGTTTCTCCTCTCTACCGATACTCGCCCTACGCTTCTCGTCAATGGTTATGCTGGTACTGGCAAAACTACTATAATGCGCGCTCTTTGCGATGTGGCTACCGATATGGGCTTCCGCTTGCATCTGATGGCACCTACTGGTCGTGCGGCCAAGGTGCTGTCGAGTATCACGGGGCGGCAGGCTCTCACCATACATAAAACTATTTATAGGCAAGAGACGGCTGCCGACCTCAATAGCCAATTCAAAGTTGGCTACAACGGCTCGCGCACTACCATATTTATAGTCGATGAGGCGTCGATGATTTCCAATGCATACAGCGGCGAAACGGAGTTTGGCTCAGGGCGCTTGCTCACCGACCTTATTTCATACGTATTTAGTCAAGACGATTGTCGTCTGCTGCTCGTTGGCGATCCGGCTCAGCTGCCGCCTGTTGGCCTGAATATCGCTCCGGCGCTCGATATTAATTATCTGCAGTCGTGTGGTCTCGATGTGGCTCAAGTGTGGCTCACCGACGTTGTGCGCCAAGAGACCGAGAGTGCCATATTGAAAAATGCCGTTGCGCTGCGTCAAATCATCGAAAATGAGCCCGATTTTATGGGCTTCCCACGACTTTTTGCTGAATACGGAACCGATGTGGAACGTCTCGGCGGCGATGAACTTATAGAGACGCTAATAACTTGCAACGATAAGTATGGAACGGAAAATACGCTCGTGGTGACGCGAAGCAATAAGCGTGCAACGCGTTTCAATCTTGGCATTCGTGCGCAGGTGATGTTTGTCGAAGAGGAAATTACGCGCGGTGATTTTCTTATGGTTTGTAAGAATAATTATAAGTGGCTCGGCAAGGAGAGTAAAGATTTTATTGCCAATGGTGATATATGCGAAGTGGTGCGTATAAATGGCTATAAAACGCTATACGATAAGCGCTTTGCCGATGTGTCGTTGCGATTTCTTGAGCACAACGATGTAGATGTTGATGCTATGCTTCTGCTCGATGGCCTTTCATCGGATGCTGGTCGTATGACTCGCGATGAGGAGATGCAGTTCTTTCAATCTGTTGCCGAAGATTATATGGAACTCGGCAGCAAAGCGCGCATCATGGCTGCTATGCGCGACGACCCATACTACAATGCTCTACAAGTGAAGTTTGCCTATGCCGTAACGTGTCACAAAGCCCAAGGCGGTCAGTGGGATGCCGTCTTTGTAGATATTGGCTATGTTCCCGACGAGATGCGCAACGTAGAGTTCCTCAAATGGCTCTACACTGCCGTTACTCGCGCCACCCAGAAGCTCTATCTCGTAAACTTCCCAGACGAGTTTTTTGAGTAATTCTGCAAATGCATAACAAAAAGTCGTGCCATTTTTGTGGTTCTAATCGCAAAAGTCCTATGACTTTTGTAGTTCGCTGTGGAATATGGATAAGTACGGCGCATAACTCTGTACTATATGATGCGTTGTAACAACAAAAAATCCTACTCTTATTATTAGTGATCAATTTCTCAACTTTCGATTAACTTTGCGCGCTTTTTTTTAGTAAAGTATTAGATAATAATCAGATGAGTCTCATTTCTACAAACAACATCAAGGGCGATGTGTTCGGTGGTATAACGGCCGGCATTGTTGCCTTGCCTCTTGCTTTGGCTTTTGGTATACAAGCTTTTGGAGGCATTACCGATCCTGCAGCGAGTGCTGTGGGTGCACTTGCAGGTCTTGTGGGTGCTACAATGCTCGGATTTTTTGCTGCTCTCTTTGGTGGCACGCATTCGCAAATTAGCGGTCCTACGGGTCCTATGACCGTCGTTACGGCATCGCTCGTTTCGGGACTTTGGGCTGGCTATCAGTCGCAAGGCATGGCGTTCGAACAGGCTATTCCCAACATAATCATCTCTATGTCGATGGCGGGTGTCTTCTGTGGCTTGTTCCAGATTCTTTTTGGCGTAATAAAGATTGGTAAATACATACGCTACATACCTTATCCTGTGCTTTCGGGCTTCATGAGTGGTATAGGTATAATAATTATACTACAACAAATCTATCCGCTCATCGGTCTCAAGTCGCCTGTGATGGTTGTTGATATGATTCTTCAATTTCCCGAGCGTGTAGCTAACGGCATTTCTGTTCCTGCCTTGCTGCTTGGTTTGGGCACTATTGTAGTTATATACCTATTCCCATTGGTAACCAAGAAAGTGCCAGCAACACTTGTTGCTCTTATAGTTATGACCGTAGTTTCGCTCTTCGTTACCGATTTCCCTGAGGCGCTCACCATTGGTCAGATTCCTTCAGGTTTCCCAATGCCGTTCTTCCTCAAAGACGGCATCGACCTTTCGGCTATCGATTGGGGACAAGCTATCGTAACAGCCATCGTTCCAGGCTTGACGCTTGCTGGTCTTGGTTCTATCGACACTTTGCTGACGTCTATTGTAGCCGATAATATCACCAAAACACAGCATAACAGCAATCAGGAACTCATTGGCCAAGGCATAGGCAATGCCGTTGCTGGTATGTTCTGCGGCATTTCGGGTGCGGGTGCCACCATGCGTACTGTAGTGAATGTAAAGAGTGGCGGACGTACGCAGATTTCTGGTATGATTCACTCGCTCTTCCTTCTTGCCATACTTCTCGGCTTGGGCTCGATAGTTCGTTTCGTGCCGCTGTCGGTGCTTGCAGGTATACTTATCACTGTAGGGTGGGGTATCATCGACTTCAAAGGCTTCAAAGATTTGCCTCGAATACCCAAATCGGACGCATTTGTACTACTTATTGTGCTCTTCGTCACTGTGTTTGTTGACCTCCTCACGGCAGTAGGTATAGGTATGGTGGTAGCTTGCGTACTATTTATGAAACGTACAAGCGACCTCGTAGAAGGCAATTATTCGGCTGGTGAGCTATCAGCATTCGACAAAGAGTCGCCTTGGTCCGACGAGCATGGTTTGCCCGATGTAGCTAAACATAAGATATACGTACAACGTCTCAATGGCCCGATATTCTTCGGCTCTATCACTGGTTTCCAAAACGTCATGAAGTCTGTGCCCGACGACGTGAAGATTGTTATCATACGTATGAAACGCGTGTCGTTTATGGACCAGTCGGGTGTATATGCAATGGAGACTGCCATACGCGACCTTCAAGCACGCGGCATTCGTGTGTTGATGACTATTATTCAACCTCAGCCTGCCTATTTGATGCGTAAAATGAATGTCATTCCTGGTGTTTTGACCGAAAACGATACATTCGAAACATTTGAAGATTGTACAGCATTCCTCAAAGCTCATTTTGAGAATTAGTAACTGTAAATAGTTATAAAAAACATACTTCAAGCCAGTGGCAATAATTGCTGCTGGCTTTTTTTTTATTTCAATAAATATCTTTATTTATTATTAACTAAAACACAAAATCTTTTTTGAAATCTATTTCCCATTATTGCAAAAACGCAACAAACAAATAAAACTTCTATGGGAATCAACACACAAAATCTCAGCACTAAGGCAAAATCAAACATACTGTATGTAGCGTTTGCTTTTGTAGCGGTTGTCACTTTAGTGATGGTACTGCATTTTTCTATTCGCAGTTTGGTGGCTCGCCAAATTCAGAACAATATAGCGAGCGACCTTATCGGTCTCAACAATACTCTTAACGAGCATTATAATGGTTTCGGAGTGTCGAACGATCTGTTGATACATTCGGCAGAATGTGCTTTAGCGCAGATGGGCGGCATAGAAGAGATTAAATCGCAATTTGTTCAGATTGGGTCATACTTATTGCCTAAATGGAGTGTTGGAGGTAATGTGCAGCAAAACAACAACGCTTTTTGTAAGGCTGTGGCGAGTGGCCTCAATGGAAGCCATTTTACCATTTTCCAAAAAAATGGTAAGGATTATGTACGTATTGCCACCACAATCGTGAATTCTGATGGGAATTTGGCTGTCGGCACAAAGCTCGACGATCCTGAAGTGATGCGCACAATTGAGGCGGGAGAGGAGTTCTTTGCAAGTACTGTTATTCTCGGCGTTTCATACGTGGCATCGTACAAGCCTCTGTATATAAATGGTGAGTTGAAGGGAATATATTTTACGGGTCAAGAGGAATCTAAAATTCAGGCTCAGAATGCCACTCTCAACTCGCATAATATTATAGATGACGGATTTACTCTATGGTCGTCGGACACCGAAAACCGATGCTACGAAGGTAAATGGGGCAAAATGACAGATGATATTTATAAAGAAATGCTCAGAAATAAAGATGAAGCGCCTCACCACACAACTTTCCAACTCGATGGCCTTAGCTACGATATGACATATATACATAACAATAATACAAAGTCGTTTGTTTCGCTCGTTTATCCTTCCACTTCAAAGTATAATGGTGTAAGATCCACCGTATTGTCGCTGGCATTAGTGGTATTGGTGATTATTGCTATTATGATGTTGGCTTCTAATAGTCTTAATAATAACATACTTAGTGCTGTAGGTGGTGAACCTCGCGAGGTGCAGCTGTTGGTTAATAGAATTGCGCAAGGCGACTTGCGTATATCTCAAAACAGTGCTAAGTCGGCCACTGGTATTCTCAAATCGTCGTATGAGATGACAGGTAGCCTTCGAGATATTCTCGAGAAAATCAACGACGGAGCCAACGCGCTTCAGGTTTCAAGCTCTGAAATCAACCGCGCCACACAAACTCTTTCGCAAAACGCAAGTGAGCAAGCTGCTACATCCGAAAACATTGTTCAGTCGATTGCCGATATTGCCTACGAAGTTAATAGCAACGCCAATCTTGCCTCCAGAGCCGATGTCATAACGCAGAAGGTTACTACCGACATCAAACAGATAAAGGATGCTCAGGACGAAACTTATAATGCCGTTATGGATATTACAGCAAAAATCAACATTATCAACGACATTGCTGCTCAAACCAACATACTTGCCCTCAACGCAGCTGTTGAGGCTGCACGAGCTGGAGAATACGGAAAAGGCTTTGCTGTGGTGGCGTCGGAAATTCGCAAACTTGCCGAAAAGAGTAGAACGTCAGCCGCCGACATCGTTGCTGGAGCTAATGCGAGTGTGCAAGCTACGGCTAAGTCTACGCAATTGATTGCAAGCATTCTGCCAGAAATCGACGAATGCGCTTCGCTTATCGAGCGTGTGGGTAATTCTGCCAAGAGTCAGCGCTCTACAATAGAAGAGATTGATACTTCGGTGAAAGAACTCAATGGAGCAATACAAGGCAATGCAGCTGCAACCGAAGAGCTCGCCGTGAGTGCAGAAGAACTCAACGGTCAAGCGGGCTTGTTCCGCGAGAGCTCAGCCGTATTCAAATTTTGATGCGTAGCTATAAATATGATTACTTCCAAGCCAGTGGCAATAGTTGCTGCTGGCTTTTTTGTTTGTGTATAGGAATGTGATTTTCGCTGTTACCTTTGCATTTCAAGAAATAGAAACAAGCAATTATATGATTAGGAATACTATTCTTTTGATTGTCATATTCATTTGCAATGTGGCAACAATAAACAGAGTTGAGGCTCAGAGCCTAAAAATAAAAAACGAAACTGAGTTCAATTTTGATAGGGTAATTATTTATACAGAAAGAACAGAAGGACGACATATTCCTCCGCATGACAGAATATGGGGAATAAAATTCGACACACCAAACATTACAACAGATACTGTTGCTTACAGCAAAAAGATTAAGTTACCTGGTCATGGTGTCTACACATTGAAGTTCGAAAAATCTGGTTATGTATCATGTATGTGCTATGGTATAGATGCAAGTAAAGTAAAGACGTTGACACTCAATAGAGACAATTGCACGTTTTTGTACTGTGATGAAGACAACATGGCAAAATTCGCAGATGGTACATTAATCAAAGAGCCAGACCCCAATTATGTAGAATTATTGGGAATTTTTGATGATTATATCAACTTGTATTTTAAGTTTGAAAACAAAACACCATATACCATCTACGCCATCAATCCAAAACTTTCTGATGAATATAGTGTAAGAATGTCATTATTATTCAGTAATCCTGACCGTCGCTTTTTGTCAGGAGAAAGCAGGGTGCTAAATGTGGTTGATAACCGCAGCGAAAAAAGCTATTGGGACAATCCCAAACTGACGCTTTATTTTGTTGGCGTTGATAGAAATTCGAAACAAATATTATTCAAACATGAAGTAGAGAGTTTAGATGCAGAAGTCTTAACTCTGGATGAGAACAACATAGAGATATTGGACAAGCATTGGTAAATATTTATAAACAAGGATATTCCAAGCCAGTGGCAATAGTTGCTGCTGGCTTTTTTGTTTGTTTCAGCTAAGTAAGAATTAATCGTGAAAACGATTTTTTGCGCATGTGCGGAAATTTTCAACGAGTCATGAAAACGGATTTTGCATGAGTGCAGAAATTTTCAACGAGTCGTGAAAATGGATTCTTGCGCCTGTGCAGAAATTTTCATTGAGTCATGAAAATGATTTTTTGCACAGTGCGGAAAATTCATTGTTATGATTAAAACATAGTTTCGCACGTTGCGCAAGTCCCAACGAGTCGCAAAAATGGCTTCCGCACGTTGCGCAAGTCCCATTGAACAATAAAAACATAGTTTCGCACGTTGCGCAAGTCCCAACGAGTCGCAAAAACGATTTTTACTATAAGCAGCAAAAAGAGAGGAATAAGTACATTTGCAGCAAATGGTAGAACAATATTTCGTATGCGTTGTGAAACGCGCGATTTGTGGGCTCAGGGCTAAGGCTCTGAGCTTTTTTATTTATTTCCTATGAAAAAAAACGAATTTCGCTGTTACAAAATCATGACTTCGTCGTTATGCTTTTTGAAACGAGGTAAAAGTGAAAATGATAGTTAACAACGCAGAACCGCTTACCGAAGCCTTTGAGTCGGCTCGTGGACGAATTGTGGCGATGATTAGTCGCATGCTTCATTCGCCCGACGATGTGGCCGATGTAGTGCAAGATACATTCTGTAGGCTTTGGCCGAGGCGCTCAACGCTTAGCACTACCGACGAGGCTGTAGCTATGGCTACTACAACGGCTCGCAACCTCTGCATCGATCGACTGCGTGTGGCTTCGCGCCGCCAAAACGTTGCCATTGATGAAGAACGCGACGAAGCGGCTCAGCTCTCAACCGACGATGTTTACTGCATGCGCGAGCAGTTCAACATAGTTTCGAGCATCATCGAAAAGCACCTTACGCCAACACAACAGCAAGTGCTCAAACTCCGCGAATTCGACGGCCGTTCGATGGAAGAGATCGCTACAATGCTCGATATGGAAGAGACTGCTGTCAGAATGAACTTGAGCCGCGCTCGCAAACGTATTAGAGAAATTTATATGGAGATGGATAGATGAAAAAGAGTAGAACAACCGAAGATTGGCAAGCGCTAATCGAACGATACTACGACGGACTAACCTCCGACGAAGAGGAGCGCGAACTGCAGGAATATCTCTTCAGTTCGGCTCAGCAAGCCAATCCAGCCACCAAAGCCGACCGTGCCGTAATGGCATATATGGCTACAGGAAAACTACTAAATAAGAAGCAGCGGCATAGCAATGTTAGTATGTATCGCATTATGGCGGCTGCGTCATTAGTAGGTATAGTAGCATTAGCTGCTGTTGGCCTTTTCCGATGGGAGCAAACGTCTTCCAACTGGACTTCTATCGATGGCACTATGTATTATTCTGAAAATATAGCTCGCGACCAAATGGAGCAAAATCTTAGCGCTATGTTGTCGGGATATACAACCGTAGAAGATGAACTATCACTAATATTTACAGAGTAATTATGAAACAATTATTAATCATCGTAGTGATGGGCCTTTTGCCTATTGTAGCCTCGGCACAAAAGGGCTTAGCCATAGAACGGGTTATGAAGAATATATCCGAATATTCATCGCACAACGACCAAGTGCACATGGAGGGCAACAGTGTTAGTGCGTATGGCTTGTCGCTCTTCGAAAGCTTAGTGGCGCACCAGTCGGCCAAAGCCGTCGATGTTATGCGCGATGCCGCTCTTGCCGATGGAAAACAAGCCGTAGATTACAAAACGATAGTTCGCGATGGCGTAACCATTGCTGGATACTATCAGCTACCACCAATAGAAGATGGCGAACCAAACCGATTCGTATTCTTCAGAGTTATGGACTCTAATAGCGCAATGCTTATATATATGGAGGGCGAAACAACCCTCGACAAAATTGTAAATATCAAACTCAATAAGAAATGAAACAAACAATAATCCTTACGGTATTTTTTCTTCTTTGGTCATTGATAAGTAATGCAGAAGAAAAAAAAGACACAACAAACACAACAACAGGGCATAGTGTAACAGTTGTCGGCAATGCTAATGATTCTATTGGCTCAACAATTACCTATAACAATCAGTATGACGAATGGGTAATATCAGAATCGTTCAATTTGCCACTATTCGACATATCGCATAAGAAGATCAATAGAAAAAAGACAGGCATCGAATCACATCTACCAGGTTTTTATCTTGGTTTCAACAAAGCTATCGACCCCGTTAGTGGCTTCGACAACACGCCGATTGGCTCGATTGAGTTGGGCTTTGTCTTTATCGAAGAGAGTTTGAGCCTGAATGAAAACTTTGGCTTCACTATGGGCTTTGGCCTAAATTGGCGCAACTTCAAGCTCACCGACGATGTTATGATGCGTAAGCAAGGTGGCTACATCGTGTGCGAAAAGTTGCCCGAGAACTATTCGCTCGACTATTCCAAACTGCGCATTTTTGGCTTTACCGTGCCAGCAGTTTTCGAGTTTATGCAATCGACCGATGGGTTTCATGGCTACATAGGTGCACAAGCCGACATCAGAGTGGCTCGCACCCTGCGCAACAACTACACCGACGACGAAGACACTGAGCATAAGGAAAAACGCAAACACGTGCGCACTCTGCCCATAGGTTGCGATGTGATAGCTGAATTGGGATATAAAGATTTTGGCATCTATGGTAAATACTGCCCAATACGCCTATTTGAAAGTGGTCGCGGACCAATAAATCAATCTTTCACCATCGGTCTAAAGTGGAATTGGTGATAGTAAGTGTGAATTACGAGGTACGAGTTCTAAGTTGATAAGTAATAAGTTATAAGTACGTAACTATAGAAATAGGGCTGTCGTAATGGCAGCCCTAATTTTTTGCGAAATATATTTTACAATATCGTCATAATCTCCTTCAGCGATAGCACTTCGTAGGTGACTGGTTCGGGGGTGGGGAGCGAAGCATCACGTTTGAAATAAATCTGGTCGATGCCAGCGTTTTTTGCGCCAATGATGTCGGTGTTGAAGTTGTCGCCAATCATTATGGCATTCTCGCGCTTGCAACCTGTTTTGCGTAGTGCATATTCAAAAAATTCGCGCTGAGGCTTGTTGGCGCCAGCGTCTTCCGAGAGTATCACCGAGGTGAAATATTTATCGAGCTTTGCGCTCTTCAATTTGTTGTGCTGAACCTCGTGCAAGCCGTTGCTGGCAAGGTGTAGCTTGTATTTATGCTGAAGATATTCGAGCAGTTCGTGCGCGCCCTCCACAATGCCAGTTTTCACGCTGCTTCGTTGCAAGAAATATGCATTCACTTCAAGTGCAAAGGCATCGTCGGCATTCAGACCTTGCGCGTGCGAGAGAGGACGGCGAAAACGCTCCAAAATCAAGTAGTCGCGCCCTATTTCTCCACGAGCATACTGCGCCCAAAGTTCGGTATTGGCCTCCCAATATGGCGTAATAAAATCGTCTATCGAAGCATAATAGCGCTCAAAATGGAAGTGCTCAAAAAGCTCTTTTAGTGCAAGTTGCGCGTTGTTGCGAGTGTCGTATATCGTGTCGTCTAAATCGATGAATATGTCGGTGTAGGGCATAGGTATAAATATTTTGATTTATAGAGAATTTATTTCGTCGATGAGTTGTCGGCGGGCTATTTTGCCATTGCTCGTTGTAGGTATGCTGTGGCGAACTATTCGGCGCGGTTTGTGGTATGGCTGCAATGTGGTTGTAAATATCTCATTGAGCGCCGAATCTGGCATTTGGTCCGCCGTGGCATCAATAACCATTGTAACAACTTGACCGAATTTCTCGTCGCTTGTGCCTACTATGGCGAATGGATATTTTATGTATTTACTTACGGCCATTTCCACCTGCTCTGGGTGAACCTTTATGCCGCCGCTATTTATAGCAAAATCGGCACGACCGAGAATCTTGAATTCGTTGCTGCCATGTCGGAAGCTAACAATGTCGTTGGTCGTGAGTTTTGTATTAGCTATGCGAGGTGCATCAATCACGAGCCGTGAATCGTCCGTAAGCGAGAGACTTACGCCCTCCATAGGCTTATAGTATTTCGATGCGTTGCGGCCCGAGATGCGGCGTAGAGCTATGTGCGAAAGCGTCTCCGTCATGCCATACGTAGAGTAGACGGCATTGGGGAAACGGCGTAGTTTGCGCTCCAATTCGGGCGATATGGCGCCACCGCCAATGATGAGTTTCTTCACACGCTTTAGGCGTTCGGCTTCGCGTGGCACGCTAAGGGTGGAGTAGACCTGCATGGGCGTGAGGGCAGTGAAGTGTATTATGCGGCCTTCGTTTGCAAACGGGTGCGACGATGGCTTCTGGCTTATCAATTCGAGGTGAGCCACATCGGCGCGTACCACCATCATAAGACCTGCTATGTAGTCGGTAGATAGGCAGAGTAGCGCACGTTGTCCAGCACGCAATCCAAGGAAACGGCATGTTGCCTCGGCGCTTGCTCGCAACCGCGTTTTTTCTACGGTTATCTCCTTGGGCGTGCCCGTAGAACCTGAAGTATGTAGTGTTACAGTGTCGCTATTGTCGAAATAGACCATCAATGAATAATTACGAGTTACGAATTATGAGTTACGAGCTACGAGTTGTCACCGAATTGAACGAATTAATACAAACAGAGATTCGTTTGTTTCTTGGCGGTGTTGCCTTCCTTACGAATTGACACGAAATGCTTTTGTTCAATTCGTGTGCATTCGGTGATAATTATTTATCATCAATAATTACGAGTTACGAATTATGAATTATGAGTTACGAGCTATCACCGAATTGAACGAATTAATACAAACAGAGATTCGTTTAATTCGTGGCGAAATAGCCTTCCTTACGAATTGACACGAAATGCTTTTGTTCAATTCGTGTGCATTCGGTGATAAATTATTTATCATCATAATGACCATAGGCAGCCAACACTAAAACTCTGATTTCATTCTCGTTGACCGTATATATCAAACGGTGTTTTTGTGTTATTCGCCGTGACCACTGTCCAGCACGGTCGCCCGTTAGCTGATGAGGTTTGCCCGTACCAGTATACGGAGTATAAATAATCTCTTTCAGTAGCTTCAACGCCTTTTCGGCTGCCTTGGGCTCAGACTTTTTTAGCTTTTTCAAATCGTAGTCAGCCTCTGACGTAAATTTCAATTCATACATAGTTATAAGCTATTGAAATAATCGACTAACTCTTTTTCGTTTCTAACTGTAGTCACCTCTCCGCGTTCTGCTTGCTGGAGTGCGCGGTCTATCTTGGCGAAATACTCCTCTTTGGTCATGAGGGTATCGTCTTTTTTCTTTTCGGCGAGTTTATGTAGGTATGTGGCTGCACGTTTCAAAAGGTCTTCGTCTTTCGATATTATGCTCAAACTCTCGTATATGTTGGCGTTAAGTTGTAATGCATTCATGGTAAGTAATTTAGTGTTATACATATTTGTCTTCTGCTTGGCAAATTTATCTATTTCTTGGCCATATCTATTCACTATAATTATGGTCAATCACTATGGTTATCTCTTCATCGGGGATAATCTGTTTGAGTTCATCGGTCAATTGCGCTTGTAGAGCTTCGTCGTTGTTAATAGAAATATCAGGAACTATGTCAACCGAAAGTTTGTGCTCGTTCTCGAAATAGTAGAAACCATGTATTTGCACCAATTCTTTATGTTTCGATAGACATTGAATAACCGTATTTTGTAACTCGCTGCGTTTCCCGTTGCCTGTAGCTATGGAGTATACACCAATGGTGGCTATTATGCCATGACGTTCGAATAATTGTTGTGATATGCGCAGTGTCAATCCGTGTATCTCGTTGGCTGTCATAGTGTCGATGACGTTTATATGTAGTGAGCCAATAAGCACATCGGGACCATAATTATGAAGAATAATATCGAATACGCCTTTTACGCCATCAAATTCCTTCACTTCTTGCTTGATGCCATGTATCAGCTCTTGCGACACGCGCGCGCCAAGCAATTCGTTGACGGGCGAGACAAGCATCTCCACTCCAGCTTTGATGATAACTATAGAGATGAGCGCACCAAGTATTCCGTCTATCGACACATTCCATATCAGCATGATGCTCGCCGAAGCCAATGTCGATAGCGTGACGATGGCATCGAAAAGGGCATCGGATCCCGAAGCAATCAGAGCATCGCTTTTCAAATTTTTGCCCTGACGTTTTACATATAGTCCCAATACAATCTTTACAACAATTGCTACTACAATGACTATAAGTGTTGTGGTGGTATAGCTTGGTTCGGTCGGGTTAAATATCTTCTTAACAGATTCTATTAGCGATGTTATACCAGCCGAAAGCACAATGATGGCTATGATTATGGCGCTAAAATATTCAATGCGTCCATAGCCGAATGGATGCTCGCGATCGGCAGGACGAGTTGAGAGTTTTGCGCCTATAATTATGGGGGTACAAATGAAAAGTACAATGCACCCATTTGCTAATGTGCGATGATTCAGTTAGTTGCGCAAAAATGCCAACAAAACGAAAAGTACAAATTGAGTGGATTTGATTGGATTGGAGGGTGATTTTGAGGA
>JAEEGL016537673.1_pt1 | contig 34725 bp, 25 predicted proteins | sample 9134231 | NCBI WGS metagenome assembly JAEEGL01 (sample SAMN16246548, study PRJNA631951) | gut metagenome | biome: gut microbiome; feature: rumen; material: fiber-attached | host: Bos | place: Iran: Karaj | collected 2018-10
CATCATGAAGCCTACGCAGCCGATGTCAGCGGCATAGAGTTTGAAGTAGTGGAACCAGCCATCCATAAATGCAACAGTAGGGTTCTGAGCACCACCAAACATACCAAGATGAGCCAAGATAAAGTAAACAGTAAGAATACATGGAATAACTACAAATACAATCATTCCACCAGTTTTGGTCCTACGACCAATCTCATTCATAAGAATGAGACCACAGAAAACCAACACCCAGCCAATTAACTGCATAGCAGCATGGTCGCTATAAAGTTGGAATAGCATAAAAACCTCCTTGTGATATTGCCAGAAATTTTTTAGGACAATATCGTCATATTTTTGACAATAGTATAGCATATTGCACAACTAAATACAATAATGCCCCACAAATATAATGCAAAGTGGGGCACTGAATATTTAATGTTTAGTTTCCAATTATTTAATCTTTTTTATATTTTGCAAACAATTATCGAACAATTATCTATTTACTGATAACAAATAAGAATATTTTAGCAATATTTTTAGTCATAAGTGACATAAAAAGCTTATTTGAAGAGAATATTTTTTCTATCAATCATTTCCTGTAGATTATCCATATAAAGCTTAATATCCTTGACATTATCACATCTCTCTATACGTCCATTACCGTAAACACGTTTTGTAACCGTACCTGCACCAAGAGCAACAATGGACTGAACCTCTTCATTGATTAGAATATTATAAATTCCTGCTTTTCCCTTTCGGGCATATCCGGTATTTTCAAAATTGCCACTTATATTCTTCTGCCTGTAAAGATAATATGGCGTAAGTCCCATATCCGCAGCGCCTCTGGCAGCAATACTCATCATTTCTTCTGTATTATTAATTGATTCAAGGATTGGAACCTTAAGTTCTCCCCTGAGTTCTTTTTCATGAAGAACTTCAGCAAGCTTAGATCCTCTCTTAATTGCCAGAGAATGCACAGTAAGATCATCAGGGCCAAGCTTTTTGATCTCCTCTATTGTATATCTGACATCTTCTGCAGTTTCACCGGGAAGTCCTAAGATAATATCCATATTTATATTATCAAAGCCCTCTTCCCTCGCCATTTTAAAGGAATCTATAAGCTGAGAAACCGTGTGCCTTCTCACTATTAGCCTAAGAGTCTCATCCCGCATAGTCTGTGGATTAACAGAAATTCTATCAACACCCATTCTATGCATAGTTTGTAGTTTCTGTCTTGTAATGGAATCAGGCCTTCCGGATTCAACAGTAAATTCTTTTACACAGGAAGTATCCAGTTTTTCCTTCACATAACCAATAAGCCTTTCAAGCTGATGCGGCTCAAGTGTTGTAGGAGTTCCACCACCAATATAGATGGTATCAAGAGTCTTATCTTTAAAATTGTCTGCCACATAGTCAATTTCTTTTTCAAGGCATCCAATGTAATCGTCCACAAGTTTACTGTAGGCACCTATAGGATAAGAAGTAAAAGAACAATACAGGCAGGTTGTCGGACAAAACGGAATTCCTATATAAAGGCTGTAACCATTCTCATAGTCGATATCCTTAAGGATTTCTTTCTCTCGTCTGGCAATTGCAATGCTAAGAGAGGTTTTCTCATTGCTGACAAAATATGTATTCTTCATATAGTCGGCAATTTCCTCATCCGTTCTTCCCTTATCGATAAGGTTCATAGCAATTCTCGTAGGGCGGATTCCTGTAAGGTTTCCCCAGGGAAGTTCTTTGCCTGTAGCCTTTTTAAGTCCAAGATAAATTGCCTTTTTAACGGCATTTTTGCTGGTATCAAGCTCTGTAACAGCCCCGCTTGTTGAAGCACTGTCTTCTTTCCCGGTATTATCACTGTCAAAAAAACTTATTTCTTCCCTTATATCAGGAAATACGCAAACTAAAATCTTCCCAAAAACTCCTTGTTCTGATTCCTTGTCGCTAATAATACCTACTTTGGCAAAAAAGTCCTCGTCACCATCGCCAAGATCTTCATTAGAATCATAGGATACAGAGTCTAAAGCTATAACAACCTTGACATCCTCGTTGCCCCAAAAGGCTTTGAACAAAGAATGAATATCATATTGATATTTATCTACATTTAATAAAACTCTCTTCATATTAAATCCAATCTAACAAATAAAAAATATTACCCTGCCCGTTCATAGAAAACGCGCACAAAATCAATTACCACCCAAGAACAAAAGGATTGTATTCTTTCTCATGTTCTATAGTAGTAGCTTCCCCGTGACCAGTATAAACAATAGTATCGTCAGGAAGTTCAAACAGTTTGTCATTGATTGACCGAAGAAGCTCACTGGTTGAACTTGTAGGGAAATCAGTTCTACCTACAGATTCTTCAAATAATGTATCTCCCGCGATCACAAATTTACCTTCTTCACAGTAATAGCAGCATCCGCCAGAAGTGTGTCCAGGTGTAAAAAGAACTTTAAAGGAAAGATCGGCAGCTTCTATAATATCGCCATCTTTATAAGTAATATCAGGAGTAATCTTAGCATTCATGCCATAGGTATTAGAAAGATTAAGATGTGTATCAGAGCACATCGCCACTTCTTTTTCATGACAGCCGATCTTGGCGCCTGTAAGCTCTTTAAGTTCCTTTGCTCCTCCGATATGATCAAAATGTCCATGAGTCAAAAGAATAAGATCTATCACAAAGCCTTTCTCAGTTAAAGACTCATATATTCTGTCGCCCTTATCTGCAGGATCGAAGAAAACTCCGTGCTTTTTCCCATTGCTGTCAACATTGTTATCATCAAATACAAAATAACAGTTTGTTGCAACCATGCCTAAGGTCATTGTTCCAACCTGTATATTCTTATCCGCCATAGCATTATTTCCTTTCATAAAACGAGCCATGAGGGATGGAATCAGCAACTATCGTCATAAACAAATTAGCCACATCCCAATCCCCATGGCTCCAATTAATATCAGCCAGTAGTTCTCTCGATATCAATAACACTATCTATTTGTCTGATCTTATCAACAATCTCACGAAGCTGATCTCTTGATGAAACCTGGAAAGAAGTTTCCATAGTCGCAAGTCCCTGCTTACTGGTCCTGGTGTTCATGGAGATAATATCAATATCTTTCTCTGAAAGAGTCCTTGATATATCAGCCAAAAGACCACTTCTATTGTTAGCAAAGATCTTAATGGTTGCAGCATATTTACTGCTGCTTCCGGAAGAATCAGACTGCCACTTGGCCTCAATCAGCCTTGTTCTGTCTTCTTCCTGCATCTTGATCACATTGACGCAGTCACGTCTGTGAATAGAAACACCTCTGCCACGGGTGACAAAGCCGCAAATATCATCTCCGGGAACAGGATTGCAGCATTTTGAGAAACGAACTGCTACATCATGAACGCCCTTAACAATGATCGCATTATCTGAGCTTGAAACCTGTGGAGTAATGCTGGACTCCGCTACTGCTGCAAGAACCTCTTCATCAGTGATGTTGCGCTTGTGCTCTTTATCGCCAAGCTCCAGCATCTTATTGATTATCTGTCCTTCACGTAAGCCGCCATGTCCAACAGCAGCTAAAATAGCATTCCAGTCATGGAAGCCATATTTTCTTATAATAATGTTCTGATACTCAGGCTTGGAAATTGCAAAGAGATCTATTCCCTTACTCTTACAATATTCAATAAGAAGATCCCTTCCTCTTGCAATATTCTCGTCCTTAAGTTCATTCCTGAACCACTGATTAATCTTATTCTTGGTAGAGGTAGCCTTGGCAATTGAAAGCCAGTCTCTACTTGGTCCTCTGGAATTCTGGCTGGTGATGATCTCAATTCTGTCACCGTTTTGAATCTTGTAATCTATAGGAACAAGCTTACCATTAACCTTGGCTCCTATCATCTTATTGCCCACTGCACTGTGTACACTATAGGCAAAATCGATAGGTGTTGAACCTGCCGGAAGATTCTTGACTTCTCCTGTTGGTGTAAAGCAATATACATCATCAGAGAAAAGATTAAGATCACTCTTAAGAAGGTTCATGAACTCCTGGTTATCAGACATATCCTGTTGCCATTCAAGAATCTGACGCAGCCAAATGAGCTTTTCTTCCTCACCATTCTCAGCTTTCTTACCATCAGAAGTCTCTTTATACTTCCAGTGAGCTGCGATACCGTATTCGGCAGCCTTATGCATATCATAAGTTCTTATCTGGATTTCAAAAGGCTGACCTGTCTGACCAATCAGTGTAGTATGAAGAGACTGATACATATTAGGCTTAGGCATTGCGATGTAATCTTTAAATCTACCTGGAATCGGCTTATACATCTCATGAATAACGCCAAGCGCAGCATAACAGTCTTTTACAGTAGATACAATAATTCTGATAGCAAAAAGATCATATATCTGATCCAAGGTCTTGTTCTGGTTACGCATTTTCTTGTAGATACTAAAGAAATGCTTAACTCTTCCATTGACATCGCCTTCAATTCCGGCATCCTTAATAGCCTGGCGAACATGCTCGCAGATATCCTCTACGTACTTTTCTCTTTCACTTTTTCTGATGGAAACCTTGTCTACCAGATCGTAGTAAACATCAGGCTTAAGATATTTCAAAGAAAGGTCATCAAGTTCAACCTTGATTCTGCTGATACCAAGTCGACCGGCAATAGGTGAATAAATATCAAGAGTTTCCTGGGCTATTCTCTGCTGCTTCTCAGGCGGCATATGAGAAAGAGTTCTCATGTTATGAAGTCTGTCCGCAAGCTTGATCAGTATGACTCTGATATCCTTAGCCATTGCCAGGAACATCTTACGCAGATTCTGAGCCTGCATATCTATCTGTTCCTGTGTCTTATTGGTATTGTCCGTAGAGAGCTGCAAAGCAGTCAGTTTGGTGACTCCATCAACAAGGAGTGCTACATCATCGCCAAACTTTTCCTTTATCTCTTCCTTGGTGCAGATAGTATCTTCAACAACATCATGAAGAAGCCCTGCTGCTATGGTCTCCTTATCCATTTCCAGATCAGCAAGAATAATAGCCACGCAAAGTGGGTGAATAATGTAGGGTTCACCGGATTTGCGCAGCTGATCCTTATGTGCCGTAGCAGCTTCATTATAAGCTTTCTCTATAAGGGAAATATCATCCGATGGATGATATTTCCTTACACGCTTAATAAGTCCCTGATATAGACTATCCGGGGACTGAAACTCCTTAATGGCTTCAATTTTTCCGTCGTCGAAATTCTGCCGCATTTATTACTTACCTTCGTAGCTAATTGCTGCATCAAGTCTGTAATTCTTGATTCTCTCTCTTCCGTTAAGGCCCTTAAGTTCCATAAGAACTGCAACGCCTGCTACAACGCCGCCAAGCTTCTCAACGAGCTTGATCATAGCTTCGATTGTGCCGCCTGTAGCCATAAGGTCATCAACAAGAAGTACCTTCTGACCAGGCTTAATAGCATCCTTATGAAGTTCAAGAACAGCCTTGCCATACTCAAGATCATATTCAACTTCGATGGTCTCACAAGGAAGCTTACCCTTCTTACGTACAGGAACAAGTGCTTTTCCTCTGTTGTATGCTATTGGAGCACTGAAAATAAATCCTCTTGATTCAGCCCCAAGAACAACATCAAAGTCAAGGTCAGATACCATTTTCTCCATTGTCTCGATTGCAAGATGGAATCCGTCTGGATCCTGAAGTACAGAAGTAATGTCTCTGAACATGATTCCTTCCTCAGGGAAATCCGGTATTGTTCTTACGTAATCTTTAAGTTCTTTCATTTTATTAGTTCCTCTCTTATTATGAAACAAAAATTCACTATATATTATAGCACAAATAATAACTGTAAACATAAAAAGAGGATTTCGCTACAATATTGATACGAAATCCGCTTAATATCAAAGCTGGAAAAGGGACTTGAACCCTCGACCTACTGATTACGAATCAGTTGCGCTACCGACTGCGCTATTCCAGCTTGCTTAACAGCACGAAAATTATTATACCTTTGTAACTGCAAGATTACAAGGGGTAATTTAACTGTGAAAGTTGGACCAAACCTGTAGTTTAGCCCAACTTTCATGAAAATTTATTACTTATTCTTTTGTCTTAGCATTTTTTGAGGTTTTAGTTTTTCCTTTAGAAGATGCTGCGTCCTTCTTTGCTGTTTCATTCTTAGCAGTTTTTGAAGCAGAAGCTGTTTTTGAAGACTTTGCCTTTGCAGTAGTCTTCTTAACAGGAGCTTTCTTTGAAATACTCTTTACTGCTTCATCAGTTACAATGCTAAAGATTCGTTCTTCCTCAATCTTGGCATATTTTTCTTCAATAGCCTTTTCCTGCTGAGCAAGCTCTTTTTCATACTTGATCTTAAGCTGCTCAAGAAGCATCTGCTCTTCCTGAGATTGCTTTTCTTTAAGAGCAGCAAGAGCTTCCAGGCGCTCATTCTCTTTCTTTATCTCTTCCTCTTCCTTGATCTGGCGGATTTTCTTTTCCTGCTCAGTATAAGGTGTAAAGCTAAAGATAGACAAAGAAACAGGAGCTATCTTAATAGAAATGCTATAGTCTCTTCCATCAGCTTCTTTTCTGTTGGATTCAAGCTTACCCGGATTAAGCATTCCGGTTCCGCCAAAGCTTACATCATCACTATTGAAAATCTCTGTATATCTGCCATCTACAGGTACACCGATCTCATAATTTCTCTCAACTCCGGCCATGTTAGCAACAACCAGAAGAGTTTCCTTGTCGTTGGTGCTCTTTCTGACGAAGGATACCATGCACTGATCAGAAGCCATGTTGTTGATCCACTCAAAGCCGCTGTCAGAACTGTCAAGCTGATGAAGCGCATCATGCTTAAAGTAAAGTTCATTCAGCTTCTTAAGCAGATTCTCAACAAATACTGCCTGGTCAATAGTAAGGGCATCCGGCTCCATATAAAGATGTTTGCGGCCTGGATGAACCATCATAAAGGAAAGCGCAAGGCGAAGATTACTCATCTTCTGAGATGAATCTCCGGGCATCAGATAATAAAGCCCCTCAAGTCCCTTTTCAATATCCTCATGTGTAAGAGCCAGAATAAATCTCTCAGTATAGCTGTAGATAAGGCTAAAGGTAAGTTCGTCATGCTGTCCGCCTCTGAAAAGAGGATCGTTTTGCATGTATGAAAGGAAATCCTTGGTCCAGCCATTGTTCCACTTATAATCGAAGCCAAGCCCTCCTTCATCCACCTTGTCAGTAAGCTGTGGCCAGCAGGCTGTTTCCTTGGTAATAGTAATAACCCCGGGATAATCCTTATGAATTACCTGATTTAAGTGCTTAAGGAACTCAAGAGCCTCTAAATTCTCATTGCCGCCATAAATATTTGGAAGCCACTCTCCCGGCTTTCTATCATAATCAAGATAAAGAATTCTTGAAATATCTGAAGTTCTGATGCCATCTATGTGGAAGTTCTCAATCCAGTACAAAGCATTGGAAATAAGGAAGTTTGTAACTTCTTTACGACCATAATCAAAGATCAGATCTCCTGACTTAGGATGAACTCCAATCCTTGGATCCTCATACTCGAAAAGAGGCTTGCCATCAAAGCTGCTAAGGCCACAGGAGGACTTAGGGAAAAATGTTGGTACCCAGTCAAGAATAACCCTGATTCCCGCATTGTGCATAGTATTAACAAAATTCATGAATTCCATTGGCTTGCCGCTGTATTCATCAAGGGCAAAGAAATCCATAATATGATAAAAATGTCCGGGTACATGCTTCATAACAGGCATAAGCTCAACGGTATTAAAGCCATGATTGGTCACATAATCAAGGATGTCACCTGTAACCTCATCCATAGAGCTCTTCTGTCCATGTCTTCCAGCAAATGCCTCAAGTGAAATCTCGCATATTGAAAGAGCATCCTCATCAAGATCAAACTTTCTTCTGTCTGCAAGCCACTTTTCATCCGTCCAGGCAATCTGTCCCTGACTTCTGATAACAGAAACCATGCCATTTTCTCCCTTTGACTCAAATGCAAAAGGATCAGGTCTCTTAAATACAATTCCGCTTCTTGTCTTAATTTCAAACTGATATCCGTCTTCTGCCTTGGCGCCCGGAATAAAGATTTCAAACACACCGATAGGATCAAGGCGGTGCATCTGGCATATTCTTCCATCCCAATCATTAAAATCGCCAATTACACTTACTCTAGCAGCAGATGGAGCCCAAACAGCAAACTCGCAGCCATCAATTCCATTTCTGGTCATGAGATGAGCGCCCAGCTTCTCATAGATATGATAATGGATACCGCTACCCATCTTGATGAAATCTTCTCTGTCCATAAGCGGTCCAAAGCTATATGGATCATCAACTGTCTTCTCGGTTCCATCAGGTGATGTGATCACAAACTTATATTTCAGCTTATCAACATATGGAACAATTATAGCAAAAAAGCCTGCTTCATCAGCAAGTTCCATATCATAAGTCTTCTTTGTATTTAATATCTTAACCTTAACAGTATCTGCTTCAGGATAAAAAGCCTGAATAAGGTAGCTGTTCCCCACCTTGTGTGCCCCGAGAATTCTATGAGGATTGTCGCCATCTGAGTAAATAATTTCCTCAATTTCCGGCCAATTCATCATTTTGTACAGTTTACTATTCACTGCATTTCCCTCCATAAAGAAAATTTACTTATTTAATAATACCACTAATATCATGCACAAATAAACCACTTAAAAGCTTAGGTTCAAACCATGTTGACTTAGGTGGCATCAGCATCTTGGCATCAGCAACATCAAAAAGCTCAGAAATAGAAGTAGGATAAAGAGAAAAAGCAAGCTCCATGTCAGTATTACAGCGCCTTTCCAGTTCATCAAGTCCTCTTATTCCGCCAACAAAATCAATCCTCTTATCGGTTCTTGGATCCCCTATTCCCAAGATTGGCGAAAGAAGATACTTTTGCAAAACAGATACATCAAGTCCCTCAACGGGATCAGTTGACTTTATCTTCTCCTTAGCCTCAAGCACATACCACTTCTTATCAAGAAACATTCCAAATACACCCTTTTTCGAAGGCTTTACCTGACTATCTGCTTCCTGAACTTCAAACTTATCAGATATTTTTTCTATAAATTCATCCTTACTTAGGCCATTTAGATCTTTTACTACACGGTTATAGTCCATGATCATAAGCTCATCATCAGGGAAAAGAACTGACAAGAAGTAGTCAGATTCAAGCTTGCCCTTAACAGCATCTCCAGCTTCTTCCCGCTTTTTAAGCCCTACCTTTACAGCAGAAGCACATCTGTGATGACCGTCAGCAATATAAATCGAATCTATAGTTGTAAATACTCTGCATATAGTATCCCTCTCTTCAAGGTCGGAAATAACAAAAATGCGGTTGTGTACACCATCCTCAGATACAAAATCGTATACAGGCTCATCTACCTCTTTTACCTTCTCAATAAGGTCAGAAAGGAGTCTGTTCTTCCTGTAGCACAGGAATATCGGGCCAGTCTGAGCGTTACAGGTGTAAACATGATTAATTCTATCCTGTTCTTTTTCCTCTCTGGTATTCTCATGCTTTTTGATAACACCATTTAAATAGTCATCAATAGAAGCCACAGCCACAATTCCTGTCTGAGTGCGGCCATTCATAGTCTGCTCGTAAATATAGTAGCAAGGCTCCTCATCCTGGACAAAAACACCTTTTTCTATCTTGTCCCACAGCATTTCCCTGGCCTTTTCATATACTTCCTGCGCATACATATCCTTCTGTGGAGGAAACTGTGTTTCCGGTCTGTCTATAGCCAAAAAAGAATCCGGGTATTTTTTTACCTTGTCATAGGCTTCCTGTCTGCTAAAAACATCATAAGGAAGTGAAGCAATTTCCTGCGCACTCCCTTCTCTTGGTCTGTAGGCCTTAAAAGGTTTAATATCTGCCATAATAACTCCTCCCTAAACAATATATACGTATAATTATTATTATATGAATTATTTCTATGATTCTATAAATAACTATAAAACGGGCAGGAATACAGTATTCCCACCCGTATATTTTAGCATAAATATCTGAAAATAAGGTTAAATTGTATAAAAAACCTCACATCCTCATACTTCTTTTCTGACAACTCTCACTCTGATAACGTCATCAATCTTCTCAATCTTGCTAACAAGAGCATCTTCTATCTCATCCTCAAGATCAATAAGAGTATAAGCATAATCTCCTCTTGACTTATTAGTCATATCAGAAATATTGTAGCCTGCATCGCCCAGAACTGTAGTGAACTGGCTGATCATATTTGCTACGTTCTTATGAACGATTGCAAGACGTGGGCCATCACAGATACCCATATCGCAATTAGGAAGGTTAACTGAATTGTTGATATTACCATTCTCAAGATAATCCTTAAGTTCAAGAACAGCCTTTACAGCACAGTTATCCTCTGACTCCTCTGTTGATGCTCCAAGGTGAGGAATTACAATACATCCGTCATGACCTGCTATAGTTGCATTAGGGAAGTCTGTAACATACTTTCTGATCTTACCTGAATTAATTCCCGCAAGAATATCAACTTCATTGCACAGGATGTCTCTTGCAAGATTGAGGATGATAACACCCTTCTTCATCTTGGAAATAGCGTCAGCATTAATCATTCCCTTTGTGGAATCAAGAGCAGGAACATGAACTGTGATGATATCGCACTTTGAATAGATATCATCTACATTTGTCACATGCTTAACATCAGAAGAAAGTCTCCATGCTGCATCAATTGAAAGATATGGATCATAGCCATATACTTCCATACCAAGCTGTCTTGCAGCGTTAGCAACTCTGACACCGATAGCACCAAGACCGATGATACCAAGCTTTTTGCCAAAGATCTCAGTTCCTGCAAATTTCTTCTTGCTCTTTTCAGTAAGCTTTGCAATATCCGGATCTCCGGCATTTGCCTTAACCCATTCTGTTCCTCCGATGATATCACGGCTTGCAAGAAGCATAGCAGCAAGAACCATTTCTTTTACGCCATTTGCATTGGCTCCAGGAGTATTAAATACAACAATTCCCTGCTTAGCGCATTTATCAAGAGGAATATTGTTTACTCCAGCACCAGCTCTTGCAATAGCCAGAAGCTTATCCGAAAAATCCATCTCCAGCATATTGGCACTTCTAACAAGGATACCTTCTGCCTCGTCAACATTATCTACTGCCTCATACTGTTCTGTGAAATTATTAAGACCAATCTTAGCGATTGGATTCATGCATTTATACTTGTACATTTTCTTTGCCCTCATGTATGAATTCTATAATCGTTAATTGTAATTAGTTTTCTTTTTCAAACTTGTCCATAAATTCAACAAGCTTCTGTACACCTTCGATAGGCATAGCATTGTAGATACTAGCTCTCATACCGCCAACAGTTCTGTGACCTTTAAGGCTGACAAAGCCTGCCTTGGTAGCCTCTGAAATGAACTTGGCATTAAGTTCTTCTGAATCAGTGATGAAAGGAACATTCATAAGGGAACGATCCTGCTCTCTTACTGTACCCTTGAACATTTTGCTCTGGTCAAGATAATCATAAAGAACCTTAGCCTTAGCCTCATTTCTCTTCTTCATCTCCTCAAGGCCGCCCTGGGCTTTCAGCCACTTAAATACAAGACCGCACATGTAGATGCTCCAGCAGTTAGGAGTATTGTATAAAGAACCGTTATCAGCCTGTGTCTTCCACTTAAGCATTGTAGGTGTGTAAGAAGGAACATCATCAGTAATAAGGTCTTCTCTAATGATGCTGATAACAAGACCTGCAGGTCCTACATTCTTCTGTACGCCACCATAGATTACGCCATACTTGGTAACATCAACAGGTTCAGATAAGAAACAGGAAGAAACATCGGAAACAAGAATATGTCCCTTTGTATTTGGAAGTGTCTTGAACTTGGTTCCATAAATTGTGTTATTCTCGCAGATGTATACATAATCAGCATCTTCAGGAATATCAAGATCACTACAATCAGGAATATAAGAAAATGTCTTATCTGCACTTGAAGCAACTTCGATAGCTTCTCCATACTTCTGTGCTTCCTGATAAGCCTTTTTAGCCCACTGTCCGGTGATAATGTATGCAGCCTTTTTGTTCTTCATAAGGTTAAGAGGAACTGCAGCAAACTGCTGGCTTGCACCGCCCTGTAAAAAGAGAACCTTGTAGTTATCAGGAATATTCATAAGATCTCTGATATCCTGCTCAGCTGTCTGAATGACCTGATCAAAAGTCTTGGATCTGTGACTCATCTCGTTAATTGACATGCCGCATCCATTATAATCAAGCATTTCTGCAGCTGCCTGCTTAAGAACTTCTTCCGGTAACACTGCCGGTCCGGCTGAAAAATTGTAAACTCTAGACACTTCTTTCTCCTCCTGAAATAACACTATTTTTATTATTTATCGCTTTTTGGTTTAAATACTCTGTCCATTTAAATCGATAAATCAAATCTTAAAATTCATTCTAATCATTAAAAAAATTTTGTCAATATTGTTATTCAATAATTAATGTTATTATATTATTTTTCTGTAAAAAAATAAAAGAAAAACTCCTGTGAATTATCACAAGAGTTTCTATAAAATCATTCATTGATCAGATATGAAATTGTGTTGAAAAATCTGAATATTAAAGCATTTCAATCAGTAATGCAGTATAACCGGTGTGCCTACTTCAGCCACTTCCCACAGTTTGGAAACTTTATCAATCGGACAATTAATACAGCCGTGAGAACCATCAGTTTTATAAATTTCATTACCAAATTCACTCCGCCAATTTGCGTCATGAATACCCACGCCTTTATTAACTCCAAGCCAGTAATTCACATAAGAAACATAGTCAACGCCTCGCAAATATGTGTGATAACGTTTATTGTACACATCAAAGATGCCTGTCGGAGTTGATCTTCCTCTGTTGACATTTCCCGTAACCACAGGCATTTCCATCTCTAAGTTGCCGTCAACATAGTATGTGAGTTCCTGCTTGTGCATATCAACTTCAATATAGGTGCTTCCAAGCTTTTCAGAAGCATTATACTCGGTGATACTATCTACTAAAATATCAGTATCCAAACTACTTGCAGCATTTAAAAAGTAGTCTTTAATACTATTAAAAAGAGCGTCCCTATTGATTATGGAACCATCTCCCTTTTTACCATTTCCGATATAAATCTTATCTGAGTGGCCGCTTCTATACCTGTTCATGCACCAGGCTGTTGTATATTTCTCGGAAAGAGCGTTGGCATAATCATACATTTTGCTCTCGGACAAAATAAGATTACCATCGTCATCCAGCACAAAGCCATTTTCATCAAAAAAGCTGTCATCTTCCGATAGTTCTTTTTCAACGCCACCAGCAATAAATAATCCCTTTCCGGTACCACTTTTATCCTTTTCTTCTGAAATAGCCTCTGAAAGCTCGGAACTGGTAAGGATAAAGTTACATACATCTTCGGGATCAACTACAATCTCTTCTCCAAAAAAGTCGTAGGAAAGATCACATTTCTGAAGGCTGTCGACCTTTTGGTAAAGTTCAACTATCTGTGTCTGTTCCAGCGGCATATTCGCCGAAACATCAGAGTAATTATTATAGCTATGATATTCCTTAGGTTCATCCCCAAGAATTATCTCATCATCAAGATGCATAATCGAACTATGAACATTGCTGACAATATTGTCTATGACAGGAAAATCATTATAATTGTCCACCAGTTCATATCCGCTATCGCTCTTAATAATTTCAGCATGCAGATCTGAATAGTCAGGAAAAGCTTCCCAGTTTGAAAGTCTATAACACAGTTCATCATCACTAAAGCTGATAGTAGGATAAACCTCTATATTTTTCTTGTGATTTATAAACTTATACCAGTTAAAGCCTCCACGAAGCTGCATGATCCTAACAAGATCAGACTCATAAGACATCTCAAGGCCTATTTCATCAGAACTAATAAAAAGCTCAGCACCGGAAATATCAACAACCTTAATTCCGGCATATGGATGTTTTTCAAGAAGTATTTCATTGACCTCGCCTACGGTTTTACCGGTACAGTAAATGTCGTCAATCCAGACAAATGCAGGAAATACTCCTTGATACCATATGCTAATAAAAATATAGACTGATCCTGCTATTACCAAAAAGCAAATACATAGAAGTGCTGCCAACAGACCTTTTTTCTTCATTATCCCCCGATAATCCCCCACAAAAAACACAAGTCAAAAGCTGCAATTACTTCTTTTTAGCTAAATCCTCTTCATCAAAAGCTTCACTGATAGATGCACCAGCCGGCACCATAGGGAAAACTTTATCATCCTCTTCTATTATACAATCAATAAGCACCGGAATCTTGGATTTTAATGCTTTTTTCAGAGCTGGTGCAACTTCAGACTTCTTGGTCACACGAATAGCCATACAGCCAAGTCCCTCTGCCACCTTGCAATAATCTACCTTGTCTTTGAATATAGTCTGTGAATAGTGCTGCTCATAGAAAAGAGTCTGCCACTGTCTTACCATTCCAAGAACGCTATTGTTTATAACAATCTCAATGATAGGAAGGTTATATCTGGATGCTGTAGCAAGCTCATTCATATTCATTCTAAAGCAGCCATCACCGGCAATATTGATAACCTGCTTATCAGGATTACCAACTTTAGCTCCAATGCAGGCACCAAGGCCATAGCCCATAGTTCCAAGACCACCACTTGTAAGGAAAGTCCTTGGATTCTTGAACTTATAGTACTGTGCAGCCCACATCTGATGCTGTCCAACATCTGTAGTGATAATAGCATTTCCATCTGTAAGTTTATCCAGCTCTTCAACAATATAAGGACATGTAAGCTTATCATGATCATATGAAAGAGGAAATTTCTTTTTATAGTCGCTTATCTTGGATAGCCAATCGCTGTGATCCATCTGTTCAAGTTTGGCATTAATTGCCTTAAGAACCTGCTTAAGATCTCCAACAATCGCATAGTTTACCCTGATATTCTTATTAATTTCAGCAGCATCAACATCAATCTGCAAAATCTTGGCCTTAGAAGCAAAGGTCTTGGCATTTCCTGTTACACGATCAGAGAATCTTGCTCCCAATGTGATCAAAAGGTCACATTCACTAACTCCAAAATTGGAAGCCTTAGTACCATGCATACCGATCATTCCGGTATAAAGCTCGTTAGTGCCATCAAAAGCACCCTTGCCCATAAGAGTATCGCAAACTGGAGCATCAACTAATTTGGCAAATTCAGATAGTTCCTTAGAGGCTCCGGAAATAACAGCACCACCACCAACATATATAAATGGTCTCTTTGAAGCCTTGATCATCTTGACTGCTGTATTAACATCATCAGTTTTGAAGGTCTTAACCGGCTCTTCCTCTGCAACTACAACAGGTCTGAAATCACAGGACTTGGCAGTAACATCCTTGGTGATATCTACAATAACAGGGCCAGGTCTTCCGCTTCTGGCAATCTTAAAGGCCTTTCTTACTGTATCAGCAAGCTCTTTTACATCTTTTACAATATAGCCATGCTTGGTGATAGGCATAGTAATACCTGCGATATCTACCTCCTGAAAGGAATCCTTACCAAGAAGAGGCAGTGACACATTACAGGTAATAGCCACCATAGGAACAGAGTCCATGTAAGCTGTTGCTATACCTGTTACGAGATTAGTCGAGCCCGGTCCGCTTGTAGCAAAGCACACTCCAACCTTACCTGTGGATCTGGCATAACCATCTGCCGCATGAGCTGCTCCCTGCTCATGACTAGTCAGAATATGCAGGAAATCATCCCCCTGCTTATAAAGCTCGTCATAGATGTTAAGGATAGTTCCGCCCGGATATCCAAATATTGTATCAACTCCCTGTTCTTTCAAACATTCCAGAACAATCTGTGCTCCTGTTAACTGCATTTCTTCATACTCCTCTATATTTACTATTCTGTAACCAAGTTTTATTTTGAAATCTCAAGAATCGCACCACGATTACCACTTGTAACCAGTTCGCGGTAACGGGCAAGATATCCACTAGTAACTTTAGGCTCTCTTGGCTGCCATTTTTCTCTTCTCTTAGCCAGCTCTTCATCTGAAACCTTAACATTAAGAGCATTATTAGGAATATCAATGCTGATGATATCGCCTTCCTCAATAAGAGCAATAGGACCGCCAACAGCTGCCTCAGGAGAAACATGTCCAATTGAAGCGCCGCGGCTTGCACCTGAGAATCTTCCGTCAGTAATAAGAGCAACTGTAGAACCAAGTCCCATACCGGCAATAGCTGAGGTAGGATTAAGCATTTCTCTCATGCCAGGTCCGCCCTTAGGTCCCTCATATCTGATAACAACTACATCACCGGCAACAATCTTACCGCCGAGAATTGCAGAAATAGCATCTTCCTCACAATCAAATACACGAGCAGGTCCCTCATGAGTCATCATCTCAGGAGCTACTGCAGATTTCTTGACAATACCGGTATCAGGAGCAATATTTCCCTTAAGAACAGCGATACCGCCTGACTGCATATAAGGATTCTCAATTGGTCTGATAACCTCTGGATTAAGGTTACGTACTCCCTCAAGATTTTCCCTGATCGTCTTACCTGTAACAGTCAAAAGATCTGTATTAATAAGATTCTTTTTAACAAGCTCACTCATAACAGCAAGAACACCGCCAGCTTCATTCAGATCCTCCATGTATGTAGGACCTGCAGGAGCAAGGTGACAAAGATTAGGTGTCTTAGCTGATACTTCATTGGCAATTTCCATATCAAGATCAACTCCTGCTTCATGAGCAATAGCAGGCAGGTGAAGCATTGTATTTGTAGAACAGCCAAGAGCCATATCCATAGCCATAGCATTCATGAAAGCTTCTTTTGTCATAATATCCTTAGGTCTGATATTCTTCTCAACCAGATTCATTACAGCATATCCGGCATGCTTTGCAAGTCTGATTCTTGCTGAGTAAACCGCAGGAATTGTTCCATTTCCGGGAAGTCCCATTCCGATAGCCTCTGTAAGACAGTTCATGGAATTTGCAGTGTACATGCCTGAACATGAACCGCAGGTAGGACAAGCCTTTTCCTCGTATTCGCAGAGCTTCTCATTAGTCATTTTGCCGGCAGAAACACTACCAACAGCCTCAAACATAGAAGAAAGAGATGTCTTATGCCCATCAACTCTTCCTGCCATCATAGGACCGCCAGAAACAAATACAGTTGGAATATTAACTCTTGCAGCTGCCATAAGAAGGCCTGGCACATTCTTATCGCAGTTAGGAATACAAACCATACCGTCAAAAGCATGAGCCTTAGCAAGACATTCAGTAGAATCTGCAATAAGGTCTCTTGTAACAAGAGAATACTTCATTCCAACATGTCCCATAGCAATACCATCGCAAACTGCAATTGCAGGAACAACTACAGGCATTCCGCCTGCTTCAGCTACTGCAAGCTTAACAGCATCAGTAATCTTATCTATGTTCATATGTCCCGGAACGATTTCATTATAAGAACTTACAATACCAATAAGTGGCTTTCTTCTCTCTTCTTCAGTAAAGCCTAAAGCATTGAATAAGCTTCTGTGTGGTGCCTGCTGAAGGCCTTCCATTACTCTGTCACTGTTTTTAGCCATGTTTTGTACTCCTCCTATTTCGTATAAAGAATAATTGAATCATTTTCATATTGAATATGCATGGTATCCAGGTAATCCCAGTCAATAGTATCATAGGTCTGATAAAACCTATCAAGATACTCTCCGGTATACTGCGGGTCTTTCATATGTCTGTCTAATATAACAACATCCGCACCGGTCACATCTGTTTTCTCGCAGTTTATTCCAAAACCAAACTGCATCAGATAATCCTGATCCTCATCGAGAACACATGGATTCTTCTTACCTGCGATATCAGCTATATACATCGTATTAAAGATATCATTTTCCCTGCTACCAATCTGTGCGTTAAAATTGGTATCGGCAAACCTTACAAAAAATAAAAATATAATAACAATTACAGGAATATATACGCCCTGTATCTCATACCATTTTCCGGAAGAAATAAGTGTTTCATTTTCCTTCTTGGATAAGGTATCATTTTTTCCAACATATTTATTATACAGCCTTATTCCTACATTTATGCACTTTTCAAGAGTGCAGCATACACATATTGTCATAAGAAAAGAGCCATATCCAAAGCCCCTTAAGGCCGGCAGCTTGTGAGTAGATAAAAGAACTATCACCACATAAGCTATATTGGTCACAACCATAAGATTAATTACGGTTCTGCTATATTCAAAGTGCCTGAAACATTCAACAAGCATTATGGAAACACCGCTAATTATAAATATAGCAAGCAAAAACCATAATCCCGGAAGCATATAGTTAAGAAGATCCACTATCCAGGATATAAATTTCTCCTTGAAAAGATCTACGTCTTCTACCACAAGATGTCTTTTAGTATTCATGTATTGCATTCCGGAAGAAAGTGCAGCCATAGGATTTCGCAAAAAGATCGTCATATCATTACTTCCGTAAAATAAAGAAGCTTCATCTTCTATCAGCGCCTTTGCTCCAAGAGAGAGCCATAAAGCCGAGTATAAAACGAAAGTAATAAAAACAGCTATTGCAGTAGAGCCTATAAAACTGTTCAGCTTCCTAAGGTAAACATTTTCCAGATCACTTGCGAAATACCGCCTGCTCCTAAAGCCATTTATAAACAGATACAATAAAACTGTAAGACAAACAGGAACTACCCAGTATATACTGCTTGGCGTCGTATACATACCAAACACTATGCAGACAATATAGATTATAGATAAAAACCTGGCATTTTCACCTGACTTGCATATTTCACAGGACAGATAAACCGAAAGCAAAAAGCAAAAGGTGGCCAAAGTATATCCTCTGCCCTGAACACTATACTCATTTACAACCTGCATGGAGCCATATAGGACCATTCCACCAAGAGCCATTCCATGAGTAAAAAATCTTTTGCAGATCCTATTAACAAGAATAAGATTACCAACTGCGCAAATATAAGAAATTCCCCTAAGTCCTATATATGAATTCCCAAAATAATTCAAAAGTGAAGCTAGAACCGAATATCCCACGTGATTATTGGGAGATGGCCAGTTTAAGGCAGAATATATTGGTCCATTATTTATAAAAAGACAGTAGCTAACAAGTTCCTCATGGGAAGGTGTAATAGCAAACATCCTCCACAGATAATAGGCCGCCATACCTATGATAAATAAAGTAGTCAGCATGCTCTCCGGTTCATGAGGAAGAATTTCATATATTTTCTTTTCGGTTTTAGCTATTAGTAATTCGTCCTGCAATTAAATCTCCCATCTGGCTGCAGGAAGTCTTCGTAAACTTATCTTCCTGACCTTTTGGCATTATATCGACGGTGCGATAGCCTTCTTCTAGCACCTTCTGAACAGCTTTTTCTATAGAATCTGCTTCTTTATCAAGGTTAAAGCTGTATCTTAACATCATCGCTGCAGAAAGAATCGTTGCAATAGGATTAGCAATGTTCTGTCCGGCAATATCAGGAGCACTTCCATGACTTGGCTCATAGAGTCCAAAGCTTGTATCATTAAGTGATGCACTGGAAAGCATTCCAATAGAGCCTGTAATCATGCTGGCTTCGTCTGACAGGATATCGCCAAACATATTCTCAGTAAGAATAACATCAAACTGGGAAGGATCCTTAACAAGCTGCATAGCACAGTTATCTACAAGCATATGTTCAAGTGTAACATCAGGGTAATCCTTCGCAACCTCTTCTACAACTTTTCTCCAAAGCCTTGAAGAATCAAGAACGTTAGCTTTATCAACACTAATAACGCTCTTTCTGCGCTTCCTTGCAACATCGAATGCTCTTATGGCAATTCTTCTTATCTCGCTTTCTCTATAAACAAGAGTATCTGTAGCCACAAGCTCTCCGTCTATTTCTTCGGTCTTTCTATCCCCAAAGTATAGACCGCCTGTTAATTCCCTCATTATGAGCATATCAAAGCCCTTATCACTTGTCGCTTCTTTTAACGGACATGCATCCTTAAGCTGCGGATAAAGATATGCAGGACGCAAATTAGCAAAAAGATTAAGAGATTTACGAAGCTTAAGAAGACCTGCTTCAGGGCGAAGCGATGGCTCTAGTTTGTACCATGGAGAAGTAGATGTATTACCTCCGATAGACCCCATAAGCACAGCATCTGCAGCCTTAGCATCTGCAATTGCTTCATCCGTAAGCGGAACGCCATACGCATCTATGGAACAGCCACCCATCAAAATGTCCTTATAAACAATCTCGTGTCCAAACACTTCACAAACTTTATCCAGAACTTTTTTAGCTTCTGTCACGATTTCCGGACCAATTCCATCGCCCGGGATACAGGTTACCTTCATATTCATAATATTTTTCTCCTCGCTTGTTATCACACGTCAACATTTTAACGCGCGACAGTGACATTTTTCCAAAAAAGCCCGATTGGAAATACCAACCAGGCTTCATCTTTTTGCTACAAATTACTTCTTCTTGGAATCTGAAGTCTCAGTATTTGTTACAACAGCATCTTCAGGCTTCTCAACCTCTACGATTGCTTCCTTATACATTGGAATACGGCAGTTCTTGTTGTTACCGAACTCAACAATAACCATATCATCTGTGATATCAAGAATAACACCAACGAATCCGCCGGTTGTTCTAACACTATCACCTACAGCAAGAGAAGCAAGTGTCTGAGCCTTCTGCTTCTGCTCCTTCCTCTGTGGACGAATCATTACAAAATAAAGAAATCCAAATAATACAACGTAAATTGCAATGATAAACAATGTGTTAGTTGAAGCTCCTAAAGCATCTGAAGTCAATAATAATCCCATAACATCCTCCAATAAAACTTTGAAAATAAATTATACCAATAAATGTTACTAAAAAGTCCGGTTTAAATCAAGTCTTTAAATACTCAAAAACCAATAATTAAAAATGCTGCAGTTTAATCCAAATATAATATCAGCCTTTTCTCCAGTTGCGGGCTATATTATAAGAATCTTTTATCTCTGCGCTGTCGAATTCCTGCATTCCGGAAAGCTTTTTCTTCTTATAATCCTGGAATGTACCAGCATCGATAGCATCTCTTATTTCTTCCATCATATGATTATAGAAATAAAGATTATGAAGTACACAAAGTCTCATACCCAGCATCTCTCCAGATTTCAAAAGATGCCTGATGTAGCTCTTGGTATAGCGCCTGCAGGCAGGACACTGGCAGCCTTCCTCGATAGGTGTATCATCAAGCTCATACCTTGCGTTCAAAAGATTAATATGACCTCTGTTTGTATAAAGATGGCCATGTCGTCCGTTTCTGCTTGGATATACGCAATCAAAGAAATCCACGCCTCTTTCAACAGCTTCCAGAATATTAGCAGGTGTTCCTACGCCCATAAGATATGTAGGTTTCTCAAGCGGAAGATACGGAACAACTGTTTCCAGAACATGATACATTTCTTCATGAGTCTCACCAACAGCAAGGCCACCAACCGCATAACCATCAAGGTCCATATCGCTGATTCTCTTTGCATGCTCAATTCTGATATCATCAAAGATAGCACCCTGATTGATTCCAAACAAAAGCTGGTCATGATTGACCGTATATTCCATGGCATTTAGCCTTTGCATCTCTTTTTTGCAGCGCTCAAGCCATCTTGTAGTCCTGTCCACAGACATCTGAACATATTCATGCTCGGCCTTGGCGGATGGGCATTCATCAAAAGCCATAGCTATAGTTGAGCCAAGATGTGACTGAATGCGCATACTCTCCTCAGGTCCCATAAAAAGCTTATGCCCGTCAATATGAGAATGGAAATAAACACCTTCTTCTTTTATTCGTCTTGTTTTTGCGAGAGAAAAGACCTGGAATCCGCCTGAATCTGTAAGAATAGGCTTGTTGCATGACATAAATTTATGCAAACCGCCCATCCTATAGACCACATCATCTCCCGGTCTTAAATGCAAATGATAGGTATTGGAAAGGACTACCTGAGTGCCAATGCCCTCAAGATCCTCAGTAGATACACCACCCTTAATGGCAGCAACAGTTGCTACATTCATAAATACAGGAGTCTGGATCTTACCGTGAACGGTAGTAAATTCAGCTCTTTTTGCACTGCCATCCTTCTTTAAAATCTTGTACATAATAAAACTTCCTTTGGCTAAAAAACAATAGTATCAGCCTTAAGAATTACTTAACATAAATATTCCAGAACTCTTCAAGGCAAATATCATTTTGAGCCATAATCGTCGCTGCGTCAACTCCAACATATCTAAAGTGCCAGGGCTCATATTCTATGCTGGTTATTGTCTCTTTCCCCTTAGGATATCTAAGAATAAAGCCGAATTTATAGCTATTTGCTAAAAGCCATTTACCTGCACTGGTATTGGCAAAGCCCTCATCAAGGCACGAATAGCCATCAGTAATAATATCAATGGCAAGTCCAATCTGATGCTCTGAAGAACCGGGAACCGTAACTGCCTGAGACGCAAGATTGTAAGCATCCATATAGCACATTCCGGCATCCATATATCTGTTGACCTTATTGGTAAACAGCATTGTTTGCCTGTCCATGTCCCTGTAAGGTGAGCAGATGATAAGCTTAACACCATCAGCACTTGCAGCTTTCATCATAGAAAGAAGGGGTTCTATGATCCTTTCATCGCATTTCATGCTGCCATTAATTGTTCCAAGCGGGAATGAATAACTATCCGGAATAGGATGCTGCTTATTTACAAGAACGATTTTCCAGTCATCCTTGGTAAAAGACAATTCATCCACCGAAGAAGCAAGCGCAGTATCTTCTTCCAAAATAGCTGCATTATCATCTGTAGTTTCTGATACCTCTATAGCCTCTTCACTTCCTGCTTCTAAAATATCATCAATAGATACCTGCATGTCGGGATTAAGATGATCAGCTTCGGAAACGTCAGGATTAACCTGGTTTTCAGCCTCTTTAAGCACGTTAATATCTATATCTTTTGCAACAGAAAGCTGAGCATCGGACTGTGCAACCTCAACAAGTGAGATTTCTTCTAAATCACTTCTATCCTCACTTTCAATATTCAGATCAGAGTCAAAGCTGATATTAAGTGACATTCCCGGATAAGAAAAACTACTGCTGGAAATAAAGAAAAGAATTATGCAGGCAAGCGCAGTAAATCTTTTAACGTTCCTGTAAAAAAAGAAAAGAATATTATATGTAAAAATAGCCAAAACAGCATAAGCAACTCCCAGAAATGAAAGATGCTTATGCTTTCTGTTAAATTTCCCAACCTGGGATATTATTTTTTCTTTATAGGTAATCTGTTTCTGTAGATAACCGGCATTCATATCAGAAATCCCCTCTTATTTCAGATATTTAGACCGTAAAATAAAATTACGTCAAATACAAGGTAAATTATATACTGAATTCACCAAAAATTCACTATCTTTTTATGAGGAGTTAAAACTAAATTTCATTATACTAAGGTTGAGATTATCTGATAAAGCTCTTGATCCAGTTTATAAGCGAGTCATGATATACATTGTTGTACACATCCTGCCTCATCTGGTCGGTCACATTACCGTTCTTTTCCATAATTGCAAGAATAGCTTCCTGAAGACCTGCTATAACACCATCTTCATAGGATCCATGTTCTGAATTCGTTGTCTCATTTATGCATTCTTCTTGTGGCTGATTATCACTTACTAATTCTGTTTCTTGCATGTTTTCATTATCTTTTTCATCAGCAGGAATACATATTTCCTCTTTGTAAGTAGCTATCCCCTCAGATACAGCCGCTAAAATATTAGCATCCTTTACAGAAGTAATCTCAATTCCATTAGTTTCATCAGCCGGAATCCAGATTTCACCTGAATTTGGCTTTATGCAAAAACTGATATTTCCATTATTTACAGGTACTTTATCTCCGCTAAGACCGCCAACATATTCACCACATCCACCCGCCGGCAATGTAAACCAGGCTTCGCAGTCATCATTATTAACTGCTACAAGAACTTGTTTACCATTAAAGCTTCTCGAAAAAGCAAACTGTCTGTTTGTAAGATGAAGCTCCTTATAATCGCCATATGAAAGTGAAGGCGCTGCCTTCCTTAGTTTACCAAGAGCAGCAATAAGCTTTGTTTGAGGATTATTTTTAAGCGCATCTTTATAATCTTCTATATTAAGAGAAGGTCGCAGCGAGGCATCCGAGAATTTCTCTTTCTTCCCTTCAATACCGAATTCAGAGCCATAATATATTGAAGGAATTCCCGGAAGTGTATAAAGAAGTATGTGAACCGGTGTAAAATGAGCCTTATTATTTAGCTTGGTATAAATTCTCTCCACATCGTGATTATCAACAAAATTATAGAGTTTAAAGCCATTTTGCCCACTTCCGCTCATGCCCTCAAGTCTTCTCTGAGTATGGGCTATCTCAAAATAATTATGATCATTATGGCCTGAATAAAACGCTTTATGCATAACATAATTTGTTACAGAGTGAAGCGTTCCTTCATTAACCCACCTGCTATAATCTCCATGAATAACTTCGCCCATGAGCCAAAAATCAGGCTTAACCTCATTAGCAACGCCCCTTAGAGCTTTCATGAAATCAAAGTCAAGGACATCTGCTGCATCGAGTCTAAGTCCATCTATATCAAATTCTTTTACCCAGAATCTGATGGTATCAAAAATATATTGCTGCACCTCGGGATTTCTCTGATTGAGCTTAACAAGAAGATTATAACCGCCCCAGTTATCATAGGAGAAACCGTCATTGTACTCGTTATTTCCCCAGAAATTTACGTTACAATACCAGTCCTTATATCTGGAGTTTTCCCTGTTTTCTTTGATATCCTTAAAGGCAAAGAAATCACGGCCGGTATGATTGAACACACCGTCAAGTATTACACGAATCCCCTCATCATGACATTTTTTCACGAATCTCTTAAGGTCCTTATTGTCTCCAAGCCTTGAATCAAGCTTTCTGTAGTCTGTAGTTTCATAGCCATGCCCAACAGACTCAAATAAAGGCCCAATGTAAATTGCATTGCAACCAATATCTTTAATATGCCCTATCCAGGGATCAAGATTCTTTAATCTGTGAGTTACCCCATTATATTCATTCTGCGCAGGAGCTCCCAAAAGCCCCAATGGATAAATATGATAAAAACAAGCCTCATCGTACCAAGCCATATTTTCCTCCTTAAACAAAAGACGCCTATATTCTTATAGAAATAATCGCTTTTGAAATCTTTAAATACATTTGTTTTGAATTCTCAATACAATAATTATACATTAAATAGTGCACCAATTACCCTTTTACAGATAATATGATTATATTCAATCAATAAAAAGGTTAATAAAAAAATCTAATCCACTGTTGCTTTATAGGATTTATCTACAAAAAATCTTGCGCCAAATCCCTATCTTGTTTATAGTAATTTCTATGATATAGGTGTAATAAGACTTACGCGAGGTGTATATATGGCCGGTTCAAGTATTGGAAAAAATATAGTTCTTACTACCTGGGGCGAATCCCACGGAAAGGCTCTGGGCGTTGTTATAGACGGCTTTCCAGCCGGAATGAAGCTTGATGAAGAAGATATACAGAAATTCCTTGACAGAAGAAAGCCAGGAACTTCCCCAGCTACCACTCCAAGAAAAGAGGATGACAAAGTCGAAATTCTCTCAGGCGTCTTCGAGGGAAGAACTACCGGCACTCCGATTTCTCTAATGGTCAGAAATACATCTCAGATTTCAGCAGATTACTCTGAGATTGCCAATTACTATAGACCAGGCCATGCTGACTACGGATTTGATAAAAAATATGGTTTCAGAGATTACAGAGGCGGTGGCCGCTCATCAGGCCGTGAAACCATTGGCCGTGTAGCCGCAGGCGCTCTTTGTTCCAAGCTCCTTAGCGAAATGGGTATAACTGTATGTGCCTATACTATTGCTATCGGTGATATAGAAGTTGATTATTCAAAGTTTGACAGGGATGCAATTTTAAAGACTCCAACTGCCATGCCAGACGTAGATGCAGATAAAAGAGCCATGGAGCTCATCAAGAATGCAAGAAAAAAACAGGATTCCCTTGGAGGCATAATTGAATGTCAGATTACCGGCGCTCCTGCAGGAATCGGAGAACCGGTCTTTGATAAATTAGATGCTCTTCTTTCAAGAGCACTTATGAGCATCGGCGCAGTTAAAGCTGTAGAAATTGGTGACGGAATCCGCGTATCTGCCTATAACGGTTCCTACAACAATGATGTCTTCTCAACAGCCGAAGGCGTAGTATTCAAAGAAACCAATCACAGCGGTGGAATTCTCGGTGGCATGTCCGATGGAGATAAAATCGTAGTACGCGCCTACGTAAAGCCCACCCCTAGCATTTCAAAGACTCAGCACACAATTAATAAATCAGGAGAAAACATTGAGATCAACATAAAGGGACGCCATGACCCAGTAGTTGTTCCACGAGCTGTTGTAGTTGTAGAAGCCATGTGCGCTCACACCATCCTGGACCTGATGATATCCAACATGAGTTCCAAAGCTTCAAGCATAATTGATTTTTATACAAAAAGAGAATTAAACTAGCGAAAATAATCCCAGCAAAGAAGGCCAACTCCTATAATTAGGAATTGGCCTTCTTGATTATTCATGCCTCAAGTTTGTGGAATACAATGCAGTTTGGTCTGGAAATAGGAAGCTCCGGTCCATTCATAACCATTGTTCCCTTGTCCATATCCACTGAGAAGAATGTCATCGTATCTGATTCATGGTTCAAAGATACAAGATGCTTATTATCAGGGAAAAGAGCTGCATCCTTAGGATACTCTCCCGCTACAGGAAGACAGATCTTTTTGGTAAGAAGTCCTGTTTCCTTATCAACCTTGTAAACCAGAACATTATTTTCACCTGCAGTTGAACTTACCAGGTAATTGTAATCTTCAGAGAATGTAAGCGCTGAACTTGCAACACCGATAGAATCTGATTCATCAGAATTACTAACTGACTGAATCTTGTTAAATTCAGGATCGCCGTCCTTTTCTACATACTCATAAACATCTATAGCGCACTTCTGCTCAAGACAAACATAAAGGAAATGTCCATCCTTGGAGAACTGCATATGTCTAGGTGATGATTCCTGATCACAATGGATAACATCAACCTCTTTAATCTTGCCTGACTCCATGTTAAGTGTATAAACATTAACTCTGTCCATACCAAGGTCAGCAGCAAGAAGATATTTATTATCCTTGGACACCTTGATGCACTGTACATGAGGAACATGGTTACGGCCAGCTGCTGTGCCAAGTCCCTTATGATATCTCTCATCAGTTATCTCACCGATGCTGCCATCCTTGCCAAGTCTAAGGATAGTAACCTTTCCATCATGATATCCGGCTGTCAAAAGATAGTTATCCTTCTGGTCCATGTTAAGATAACAGCCACGCATACCATTTATTGAAGCTTCATTAAGGAATTCAAGGCCTCCGTCCGGTAAAATATGATAAGCTTCAACTCCTGCATCAGTAATTGAATAAAGAGTCTTATTATCATGTGAAATTCCAATATAAGAAGAATTGGTAATCTCAACCTTCTGTTTCTCAGTCAATCTGCCGTTCTTAAGATCGACATCATAAATTCTGATTCCGTATTTACTGCCAAGTCCAGATGTATAACTGGACACGTAAGCAACATACTTGTCTTTACCAGCCATTGTAGCCTTCCTCCTAGAGTAAAAAACTAATCTATACAAGATCTGCCATAGCAACCATGCATATATACTGTAATTCTATCACAATGATTTAAAAGTTTAAATATATGAAAAAAAGTATTTGACACTACATATATCTATTCTACAATAAAAGTTGATTATAAAAATTTAATTAAATAAGGCAGGAGTACCATAATGAGCAAAAATCTGATAACTCTAGAACATATTTCCAAGTCCTATGACGGCCAGCTGATCCTTGATGACCTTAGTTTATCCATACATGAGAACTCTTTTGTTACACTGCTTGGTCCCAGTGGCTGTGGTAAAACTACTACCCTTCGAATAATAGGTGGTTTTGAGAAGCCGGATCAGGGAAGAGTTATCTTTGACGGAGAAGATATTACCAATCTTTCACCTAATAAAAGACAGCTCAACACTGTTTTTCAGAAATATGCTCTTTTCACACATATGACTATTGCCGATAATATTGCCTTTGGTCTTAAAATCAAAAATAAATCCGATTCATATATCAAAGACAAGATCAAATATGCCTTGAAGCTGGTTAACCTTGAAGGCTTTGAAAACCGTATGCCCGAATCACTTTCCGGCGGCCAACAGCAGAGAATTGCCATCGCCAGAGCTATTGTTAATGAACCTAAGGTTCTTTTACTGGATGAACCACTTGGTGCCCTTGATCTTAAGATGCGTCAGGACATGCAGTATGAATTAAAGAGACTTAAGGAAGAGCTTGGAATCACCTTTATTTATGTTACACATGATCAGGAAGAGGCTCTTACTATGTCCGATCATATAGTAGTCATGAACCAGGGCTACATTCAGCAGGAGGGTTCACCGGAAACAATCTATAACGAGCCTGAAAATGCCTTTGTTGCTGACTTTATCGGTGACAGCAACATTATAAGATCCACTATGGTAAGGGATGAGCTTGTTGAAATCCTTGGAGCAAAATTTGCCTGCGTTGATAAGGGCTTTGGCGAGAATAAACCTGTAGACGTTGTAATAAGACCGGAAGACGTTGAGCTTGTAGCACCTGATAAAGGCATTATAAAGGGAACTGTAACAGACCTGACCTTCAAGGGTGTTCACTACGAAATGGATGTAATGGCAGGCGGCTTTGAGTGGCTTGTTCATTCAACAAAGCTTTCTGAAGTTGGCAGCGAAGTTGGAATCTATGTAGATCCCTTTAATATTCAGATCATGAACGTTCCTGCATCTGAAGATGAGGAGGCTATAAGTGAAACTGTTTAAGAATAAGCAAAGTGCCCGGCTTATGGCATCACCATACATTGCCTGGGCCATAATATTTATAGTTGTTCCGCTGTGCATGGTAATCTATTATGGTCTGACTAACGCAGACGGCAACTTTTCTTTTGAAAATATCGCAACCATCGCCAAGCCAGGCTATATCAAGGCCCTGAAAAGATCTGTCATCCTAGCCCTTGTAAGCACATTGGTATGCTTTTTGATCTCCTACCCCCTTGGCATGATACTAGCATCAATGAAGCTTAAAAAGAACGCATATATAGTTACATTGTTCATTCTCCCTATGTGGATGAACTTTCTTTTGCGTACTCTTACATGGATGACATTACTTGAAGGAAAAGGAGTCATAAACACAATTCTTGAATTCCTTCATCTTCCAACCATGAATATCATCAACACATCAGGGGCTATCGTCCTTGGTATGGTTTACAACTTTTTACCATTTATGATATTGCCTATCTATAATTCATTAAACCGAATAGATGAAAATGTCATTAATGCAGCAAGAGATTTAGGTGCTGATTCACTTCAGACCTTCCTTCACATTACTCTTCCGCTTTCCATGCCGGGCATTCTTAGCGGAATCACTATGGTTTTCATCCCAGCCCTTACAACCTTTGCTATTTCAACAATGCTGGGCGGATCAAAGATTCTTTTGATCGGTAATATCATCGAGCAGGAGTTTACTCAGCTCTATGACTGGCACCTTGGAAGCGGTCTTTCAATAGTGCTCATGGTCTTTATCCTGCTTAATATGATAATTGAAAGTATTTCAGATAACGGAGGTAATGGCTGATATGAAAAAAGTATTAGAACGAATTTACCTCGCTATTATTCTTATTTTCATGTATGCTCCTATTTTTACCCTTATCGTGCTTTCCTTTAATTCCAGCAAATCAAGGGCAAAATGGGGCGGCTTTACACTGGACTGGTACATCAGTCTTTTATCGGATGAAGCTGTTGCCGGCGCACTTTTCAATACATTATCGATTGCTGTCCTGGCCACAATTTTTTCAACCATAATCGGGACCTTTACCTGTATAGCCATGATAGGCTTATCCTCCAAAACCAGGTCTGTTATTATGGGAATCACCAATATTCCCATGATAAATGCAGATATTGTAACCGGTATTTCCCTGATGCTTCTATTTAGATTTCTACATATAAGCGCAGGATTTACCACTATTCTTCTGGCACATATAACCTTTAATATCCCATTTGTCATGTTGAGCGTTATGCCCCGTGTCAAAAATATTAACTTCTATGTTTACGAAGCAGCTCTGGATTTAGGCGCATCAAGGCCTTACGCATTTTTCAAGACTATTATTCCGGACATTATTCCAGGGATTATATCCGGAGCACTTATGGCCTTTACAATGTCTTTGGATGATTTTATAATCACCTACTTCACCAAAGGTTCAGGCTTTGAAACTCTTTCCACTCTCATCTATAACGAGGTAAAAAGAGGCATTCAGCCGGAAATTTATGCTCTTTCTGCTCTAATATTCGTGGTAGTTCTTACTCTGTTACTTATTGTTTACAGAGCTCCTCAGAATAAGGGAAAAGAAAAAACTTAAGCAAAATAATAAGCCATATGAAAGGTTTATGATATGAAAAAAAGACTAACCTCCGCACTACTTACAATTTCATTAGTTTTAGCTGTTACTGCCTGTGGCAGCACAGATACAGCTAAATATCCGAATGGAAAATTATACGTTTACAACTGGGGTGAATACATTGACGAAGATGTTATTAACGAGTTTGAAGACGAAACCGGAATAGATGTAATCTATGATATGTTCGAAACCAACGAGATCATGTTTGCCAAGCTTGCTCAGGACAATTCAGCATATGATGTTGTATGTCCCTCAGACTACATGATTCAAAAGCTCATTGAAAACGATATGCTGCGTGAGCTTAATTTTGACAACATTCCCAATATCAAAAATATTGGTGAGCAGTATCTTGAACAGTCCAAAGACTTCGATGCCGAGAACAAATATGCAGTTCCATATTGCTGGGGAACCGTAGGTATACTCTATAATAAGACTATGGTAAACGAAACCGTTGACAGTTGGGATATTCTTTGGGATGAAAAGTATTCAGGTCAGATCCTTATGCAGGATTCTGTAAGAGATGCCATGATGGTAGCACTTCTACGAAACGGGTATTCCCTTAATTCTACTGATCCTGCCGAAATTGATGCAGCAACTGATGATCTTATCGATCAAAAGCCTCTTGTTCAGGCATATGTTGTAGATCAGGTAAGAGATAAAATGATAGGCGGCGAAGCTGCTCTTGGCGTTATTTATTCCGGAGAAGCTATTTATACCGCGAGAGAAAATCCGGATCTTGTTTATGTTGTTCCCAAGGAAGGCACTAACGTATGGATTGATTCCTGGGTAGTCACCAAAGAGTCCAAGAACCCAGAAAATGCCGAAAAATGGATTAACTTCATGTGCCGTGAAGATATCGCTCTTAAGAATTTCGAGTATATAACCTATTCCACTCCTAACATTGCCGCTCAGGAAAACATTGAAGACGAAGATATCAAAAATTCCAAGGTTGCCTTTCCTGACCTTGACAGTTTTTCAACAGAATCCTATAAATATCTTGGAAATGCTGTTGATAGAATGTATAACGATGCATGGATGGAAGTAAAATCTGCTGATTATTAATATTAAAAGAGTTTTGCAATACGCAAAACTCTTTTATATTTGTGTAGCATAATATAATAATATTGTATAACGATTTAACGATTATTTCTCCGCTAATTTCGAGTAGCTTTTTCTATAATGGTGATTCATTTTGAAACACTCTAAAAGGGAAAGATAATGTCCTTCACCATGCCTCATAACAGAAATATGGGCAATACATCCCTTATCAAGAACGATGGCCACAGCCATAGCATCATCATAGGTCTTGCCAACGCAATATGCTCCATCATTCAGAGCAAAAATAGCATTTACATGCTTTTTTATATTATGGTAGCTGTCTCCGTCTCTTCCCTGCTCGTTACTTGGAACCTTTATACTATATCCAATAAGCTGGGCAAAATCATCCAAAAGAGGTCTCATATGATTAGCTCTTCTGGAAACAGTCATAACAGCCTCTGACTTATTATGAACAATATATTTAACATCATGTCTTCTGCGATAAATTTCCTTGTGGATATTTTTAACTCTTTGCGGAGTATCCGGAATGTCATAGACTATTTCACCGTTTTCAAGGTGACTGCTAAAGCCTTCCTCAACACCATGATTCATATCAGTTTTACATACATCACTTAAGAAATTATGGCATGCAACTTCCATTTTCTCAGCTTCAAATACGGCTTCCTTGGAATTTCTGCCAAGACAGATAGTTCCATGATTGGCCATGATGATCCCGTTTATATCCGGAAACTTCTTTAATGTCATTTCCACATTATCAGCCAGCTTCTGTGTTCCGGGAAGTGCATAAGGTGCAACAGGAATAACCATATCCTCATCATCAAAATATGTAAGTATCTTCTTGATTCCAAGCGTTCCTGCGCAGGATGCATATACCTGATGAGTATGTACGATGAAATCCACATCCTTTCTAACCTTGTAGCAGGCAGCATGAACCGCTTTTTCGCTTGAAGGAAGGACATCTCCTTCATAAGAAAGATCATGAATATTAACCTTCACGATCATTTCAGGAGTAAGATCCTCGTATTTGATTCCGCTTGGCGTAATTATAAAAGTATCATTATCAACTCTTTGACTTAAATTCCCCCAGGTTCTAACTAAAAGTCCCACCTCATGGAGTTCTTTTGCCACTTCGATAATCTGCTTCTTGGCCAAAAGAAGCTCCTCATTGTTTGTAATTGCCATAACCTATCCCCAAGTATCCTTTAAAATTTCTATATTTCTACATTCCTGAATTCATCAATATTGCTGATTATTCATTCAAGAATATAAATTTTTCTATATTATGGTCTGATCTGTCCATCCCCAACTATCTGGTATTTGTAAGATGTCAGTTCCCTAAGTCCCATAGGTCCCCTTGCATGAAGCTTTTGCGTACTGATTCCAATCTCAGCACCAAGACCAAACTCAAAGCCATCCGTAAATCTTGTAGATGCATTTACATAGACACATGCAGCATCAACTTCATTAAGGAATTTAGCAGCAGTTTCCTTATTCTCAGTAATGATTGATTCGGAATGACCTGTATTATATTTATTTATATGGTCAATGGCTTCCTGAACATTACTTACAGTCTTAACTGAAATAATATAATCCAGATACTCTTTACCAAAATCTTCTTCCGAAGCGTCATTAAAATCAGGCACGATGGCTTTCGCTGCCTCATCAGCTCTAACCTCAACGCCATGCTCTTTCATAGCTTTTGCAAAAGCAGGAAGAAACTTTGCCTTAATGTCTTCATGAACGATTAAAGACTCTGCTGCGTTGCAAACACCAATTCTCTGAGTCTTGGCATTAATTATTATAGGAATAGCCTTATCAAGATCAGCTTCCTTATCAACATAGATATGACAGTTTCCGGTTCCTGTCTCAATTACAGGAATATTGGAATTCTCAACAACTGCTTTGATAAGCCTAGCGCTCCCTCTTGGAATAAGAACGTCAACATATTCCTTCATCTGCATGAACTTAGTAGTATCATTTCTGTCTGTCGATTCTATAAGTAAAACAGCATCAGGATTGATACCATCAGCCGAAAGGCTATCACGAATAACCTTAGTGATAGCAATATTACTATTGATCGCATCGCTGCCGCCCTTTAAAATAACAGCATTGCCGGATTTAAAGGTAAGGCTGAATGCATCAGCAGTAACATTTGGTCTTGATTCATAAATAATCCCAACAACCCCAAAAGGAACTCTAACCTTAGATATCTTAAGGCCGTTTGGTCTTTCAAAGTGTTCGATTTCCTGTCCGATAGGATCCTCAAGATCAGCAACCTGGCGAAGTCCTTCTGCCATTGCAGCAATTCTCTTCTCATTTAAAAGGAGCCTATCCAGCATTCCGGGATGCATATTGTTTTTAACGCTTACATCATAGTCCTTTTTATTCTCATCAATAATGAACTGGCTGTTTAAAACAAGTGCCTCTGCCACATTTCTAAGCGCATTATTCTTAGCTTCTGTGCTTAGTTTCTGTACATCATACTTAACATCTTTGGCTCTTTGACAAATCTGAGTAATATCCATAGGTCTCCTCCACAATCAATACCAAATAAGACTCAAACTGCATGGTCTTGCATCCGTAAACAAAAAAGCTACAAAACAAGCGATTAATCAATTATAACCATATGGATATCTACATTCAACCAAGCAATATTAATATCTTCATTCTTTTTATGCGAAAATTTTGCCCAAAGAACCATAAATTCAATTACTCTTTTGCCATGCTCCTTGGAGAAACTCCATAAAACTTCTTAAAGACATTAGAAAAATTAACATTCCGTGATAATATGCTCAGCCTTAATATCATGCGTCTCCACAGGGATAGCATCTGCAAATCTTTGTACTTCAAAGGCAATCCCAATCCTTGGAATATTAGGAAACCTGCATAAATACCTGTCATAATAGCCACCGCTATAGCCAATTCTGTTGTTATCAGCATCAAAAGCGACTAAAGGCATGATCATAAGTGCAGACTTAGCATTCTCAGAACATGCTGTAATTTCCGTTTCCTGATTAGTATCATTAGCCAAAACTGATCCCCCATACAGC